>Ga0351930_1007_pt1 | contig 38687 bp, 30 predicted proteins | sample BONcelT113001E10_FD_205823 | JGI IMG/M metagenome (GOLD analysis project Ga0351930, IMG submission 205823) | Enriched cells from coal bed in the Powder River Basin, Montana, United States - BONCAT cells T11 rep2 HSBNCT.T11.300.1.E10 ...
GTCGTGGAACACAAACAGCGGAAATATTACCGCCTCACGCCGGAAGGGCGCGTGCTGCTGGCCGGGATGCGGGAGAAAATAAAAGAACTCTATCAGGAGGTTATTGAATGATGACTTATATCGTGATCTGTACGGCGGCCCTGTTGGTGTCCGGGCTGACCCTGTTTTCCGGATTCGGCCTGGGGACCCTGCTGATGCCGGCATTTGCCATCTTTTTCCCCGTGCATGTGGCGGTGGCGGCTACCGCCGTGGTGCATGGGGCCAACGGTATTTTCAAAATCCTGGTGGTGGGGAAAAATGCGGACCGGGACCTGGTGCTGCGATTCGGCATCCCTGCCATACTGGCGGCTTTTGCCGGGGCCGCGTTGCTGGGTTATGTTTCCGGTTTCGGCGAGGTCATGCGCTATTCCATCGGATCCAAAACCGCCGTGATCACCCCCATCAAACTGGTCATGGGGGCACTCATGTTCGGCTTTGCCATGTTCGAACTGCTGCCCGCCTTGCGGGATCTGCGATTTGACCGCCGGTATCTTTTCCTGGGCGGGCTGCTGTCGGGTTTTTTCGGGGGATTGTCCGGCCACCAGGGGGCCCTGCGATCGGCTTTCCTGATCAAAACCGGCGTATCCACCCAGGCGTTTGTGGGCACCAACGCGGTGATCGGATTCATGGTGGACATGGTCCGGATCGTCACTTACGTGATGATGTTCTTTCTGGCCCAAACCGCCGGCCCCATGCCCCTGGATCAGTGGCCCCTGGTCGTCGCCGGAATCATCGCGGCGTTTGCCGGCGTGATGATCGGCAAACGCTGGATGCACAAGATCACCATGTCGACCGTCCAGTGGCTGACGGGGTTTCTCCTGCTGGGCATTGCCGTCGCTTTGGGCACGGGAATCATTTAATACATCAGAACATTGTGGATCGGATGCCGATTTGATTTTCAAGAGTTTGAAAAAGCGCCAACGATTTTAGATAGCCCGTGAGATAGGCTTCATATTTTTCCTCTAAAAATATAAAAAAATATATTGACAACTGTGGCCATCTGTCAAAAGGTAGTAATCAATTACTATCTTTTATGGAGGACCATGTGACGGAATTCATCAAATACCTTCCGGCGGAAAAACGGCGTTCGGTGACCGTCGACACCGTGATCGCGCTGGCGGCGGAGCAGAACCCCAGAGATATCACCACGGCCGTCATTGCCAAGCGCATGGGGATGACCCAGGGCTCTATTTTTCGGCACTTTCCAAGCAAAGACGCTATTTTTGAGGCGGTAATGGAATGGGTGGCCGACCGGCTGATGTCGCGAATTGAAAAAGCCGCCCAGGCCCAGGCGTCTCCTCTTGCGGCCCTGGAAAGCATGTTCATGGCGCATGTGGATTTTGTCGCCGAATATCCGGGGATCCCCCGCATCCTTTTCGGAGAATTGCAGCACGCCCAAGAGACGGCGCCCAAACGCATGGCGCAAACGCTTATCCAGCAATATAGAAAAAAGCTCCATGCGTTGATTGAACAAGGAAAATCAGGCGGCGAAATCGACGGCCACATCCATGCGGAGACCGCGGCCACCTTATTTATCGGCATTATCCAGGGGCTGGTCATGCAATCCATGCTGGGCGGCGATGTAAGCCGTATCCGCCGCGATGCGCCGCGGGTGTTTGCCATTTTTAAACGGGGCATCAGGAGTCTGTCATGAAATATCTGCCTTTCCAGAAAAGTACACTATTCCTGCTGGCCATACTTATTCCCCTTCTGGCGCTTTTTGCCTATGTCGCCTTTCGTTCGGGTCCATTGGCGCCGATACCCGTTACATTGGCCACTGTTGAAAGCAAACGTCTTTCGCCGGCGTTATTCGGCATCGGTAATATTGAGGCACGATATACCTACAAGATCGGCCCAACAATTGCCGGGCGGCTCAAACGTTTAGATGTGGATGTGGGTGACCGGGTTGAAGCCGGGCAACTGCTTGGCGAAATGGACCCGGTGGATCTTGATGACCGCATCCGGGCCCAGGAGGCCGCGTTAAAACGGACAACCGCTCAATTAAGCGAGGCAACGGAACGGAAAAATTTTGCGCGGGAACAGGCGTCACGTTACGAAAAACTTCTGAAAGCGCGCGCAACCAGCGAGGAGATTTTCGCCACCAAGCAACAGGAACTCAAAATCGCCGACGCATTACAGACCGCGGCTTATGAAGACCTCGCCCGCATGCGCGCCGAGATGGATGCGCTGACTGCCCAACGCCGCAATTTGCATCTGATCGCGCCGGTTGATGGGCTGGTGGCGGCGCGCCATGCTGATCCGGGCACCACCGTAGTGGCGGGCCAGGCTGTGGTGGAGCTGATCGATCCGCATACACTCTGGATTAACGTCCGCTTTGACCAGGTTCATGCCCGGGGCCTCGCAGCCGACCTGCCCGCCCGGATCACCTTGCGATCACAGGCGGGACAAACACAGGACGGGCGAATTCTGCGGGTGGAACCGGTGGCCGATGTCGTGACCGAGGAGATGCTGGCCAAAGTGGTGTTCAACCAACTCCCGGAACCGTTGCCTCCGGTGGGTGAGCTGGCCGAGGTCACGGTTGAATTGCCGGGACTTACACCGGAGCCGGTCATTCCCAATGGGGCCATCAAGCGGATCAACGGGCAACTGGGCGTGTGGCAGGTGGCCAATGGCGATCTGCGTTTCATTCCCGTCAGTCCGGGCGTCTCTGATTTAAATGGAATGGTGGTGGTGCGCGACGGCCTCACGGTCGGCGACCGGGTCGTGTTATACAGCGAGAAGGCATTAAACGCCCGGAGCCGCATTTATATCGTCGACAAGCTGCCCGGAGTGGCGCCATGATCAGTCTGGCCGGACGCGACATTCTGTATGCCTGGGGCAAATTCATCTTCACCGGCTTTGGTTTGGGTCTTTTGATCGGCGTGACGCTGGTCATGGCCGGGGTTTATCGCGGCATGGTGGATGACGCCAAGGTCCTGCTGGATAACAGCGGTGCGGATCTCTGGGTGGTGCAGAAAGACACTCTCGGTCCCTATGCCGAATCGTCAAGCATCTACGATGATTTATGGCGCGCCATTTCCGGCACGACGGGTGTGGCGCGCGCGGCGAATGTGACCTATCTGACCATGCAGGTGCGCCAGGGCGATCGTGATGTCCGCGCAATGGTGTCGGGGATTGCCGCCGGTGAGCCGGGGATGCCGGGCTGGCCGCCCTATCTTGTCAGCGGCCGCCATATCACCCGTGGACACTATGAAGCCGTGGCCGATATCGCTACCGGCTTCAAGCTCGGGGACCGCCTCCAAATCCGTCGGAACCAGTTCACCGTGGTCGGGTTGACCCGGCGGATGGTTTCGTCCGGCGGGGACCCCATGATTTTCATCCCGTTAAAGGATGCGCAGGAAGCCCAGTTTCTCAAAGACAACGATGCCATCCGGCAGCAGCGTCGCCGTACCGCTGAAAATCCGGCGTTCAACCGTCCCGGTGTTCCGGGACTGCTGGACGCCGTGATCGCGTCGCAAAGCGTCAATCCTTTTGTAAACGCCGTATTGGTGCAGGTTGAAAAAGGGCACAGTCCCGAAGAGGTGGCGCAACATATTCGTAAATGGAAACGATTGACGGTATATACCCGGCCCCAGATGGAAACCATCCTTATCGGTAAACTGATTGCCACCTCGTCAAAACAGATCGGCATGTTTCTGGTGATTCTCGCTGTGGTCAGCGCCGCCATCGTGGCGTTTATCATCTATACGCTGACGCTCGGCAAAATTCGCGAAATCGCGGTCTTGAAACTGATCGGGACCAAAAATCGAACCATTGCCTTCATGATTCTCCAGCAGGCCATTGCCCTGGGGACCATCGGATTTATCGTGGGCAAGATTGCCGCCACTTTCAGCGCGCCGTTTTTTCCCAAATATGTCCTGTTGGAGCCGGCAGACTCGGTAAGCGGCTTCATCGCGGTTGTCCTGATCTGTATTTTATCAAGCATCGTCGCCATCCGTGCTGCTCTCAAGGTGGATCCGGCAGAGGCCATTGGGGGCTGACATGACTGAAAAGGGGATTCGTATCCGGGGACTGAAAAAACGTTACGGCAGCGGCGATACGGCCGTGGATGCCCTGAAAAATGTGGACATGAACGTTACGCCCGGGGAAGTTGTCGGCCTGATCGGCCCTTCGGGGTCCGGCAAGAGCACGCTGCTTAAATGTCTGGGAGCGGTGATTGAGCCGACCGCCGGACAAATGGTCCTCGGCGACGACATCATTTACGACGACGGCTGGAAGGTTAATGACCTCCGCGCTCTGCGGCGGGACCGGATCGGTTTCGTGTTTCAGGCGCCGTATCTCATTCCTTTTCTTGACGTCACCGACAACGTCGCGCTCCCGGCTATGCTGGCCGGGAGCCCTAACAGCGATGCCCGCAAACGCGCCATAAATCTATTACGGGCTCTTGATGTGGGGCACCGCGCCAAGGCCATGCCGTCGCAGCTCTCCGGCGGCGAACAGCAGCGCGTGTCCATCGCCCGCGGGCTGGTCAATCGTCCGCCGGTCATTCTGGCCGATGAACCCACGGCCCCCCTGGACAGCGAACGCGCCATGGCCGTGATCCGGATCTTAAACAATATGGCCCAAAAATTCGAAACCGCCATTATCGTGGTCACCCATGATGAAAAAATCATTCCAACCTTCAAACGGATTTATCACATCCGCGACGGGGTGACCTATGAAGAAAAAGGAGAAGGCCGTGCGTTTGAATAACCTTAAATTAAAAGGCGTATCGAAGGGCCATGCGCCGTTTATCGCCTGCTGTGTCATTTTACTGGCGGGCTGCACGGTTGGACCGGATTTCCAGCGACCGCTCCCCCCGGATGTGGATACCTATGTTGCCGGATCAATACCCGCGGAAAACGCCCCGACATCCGCGCCAATGGGCGACGCACAAAATATTACCGAAAAAGGGCGTATTCCGAATGATTGGTGGACAAAACTGGGTTCAACCAAATTAAACGCGCTTATCGATGAAGCCCTGAACAAAAATCCCACCCTGCACGCGGCGGAAGCGACGTTGCGCCAGGCGCGGGAAATTTATACGGCCAGGTCCGGGGCAACGCGTTATCCCCAGGTTGACGGCAATCTGAGCGCCCAGCGGCAACGGTTTAATCCCGCGGCCACGGGGCAGTCGGACGGCGCGCGGGAATTCAGTTTATATAACGCCGGCATCGGTGTCCGGTATACCTTTGATCTGGCCGGAGGCAACCGGCGCGCATTGGAATCTCTGGCCGCCGGAAGCGATTACCAGCTCTGCCAATTGCAAGGCGCACGCTTGACCTTGACGGCCAGGATCATCACCACCGCGGTTACCCAGGGCGCGCTTTCCATGCAGATGGAAACCCTGAAAAAAATTCTGGCGTCCCAGGAAGCGCAACTGGAACTGACCCGAGAGCGGATTCGACTGGGCCAGGCGGAACCCGACGATGCATCGGCCTTGCAAACCCAATTGGAACAGACCCGGGCCGCCATGCCGCTTTTACGCCTTCAGCTCCAGCAGACTGAACATCTGCTGGCTGTCCTGGCTGGTCGCGCGCCGGGAGCCGGCAATAGCCCCTCCTTTTCTCTGGAAGATTTCATTCTGCCGCCTGATTTGCCGAAGCTGGTGCCTTCGGAGCTGGTGCGCGCACGACCGGATATTCTGGGCGCCGAAGCATTGATGCATGCGGCCAACGCCGAATACGGGGTGGCGGTATCCCGGTTATATCCCCAACTCAATCTCAGTGCGGACATCGGATCTCAGGCACTGACGACCGGCGCATTATTCGGCAGCGGTTCCGCTGCCTGGAGCATGGTGAGCCAGTTGACGCAACCGTTGTTCAACCCCGGTTTGCCCGCGGAAAAACGGGCCGCCCTGGCTGCTTTTGACGCGGCCGCCGCCAACTATCAGGCCGTGGTGCTCGAATCGCTGCGAAATGTCGCCGATGTGCTGCGCGCGGTGGAAAACGACGCGGAGAGACTTGCGGCGCTATCGGCCGCCGATGCCGCTTCACAACATCTGTTGAATTCAATGGAACACCGATACGCCCTGGGGGCCGCCGGCTATTACGATCTGCTCATCGCCCAGGAGCATTCCCAGCAGACACGGCTCGCTCTGATCGATGCACAGGCCAGACGTCTGATAAACAGCGTTTCGTTTTATCAGGCCATGGGCGGTGGATTTTTTATGGGCAACGCACCCTAAAGCATGATAATAGAAATTTCAACATGCCGGATTTTTTCGTGGTTATTCAGGCGGCCGGGTAATTTCGACCGCCGGTTTCCCAAAAGGAGTTCCATCCAATGAATGATCCCCTATCCCGGACCTGCAACATGGTCGATATTTCCGAAGAGGATGTGCTTAAGGCCATGAAGGCCATGCAGGGATATATCGACATCACCCCCGCTGATTTTAGAGAAATATACCGGGTCGCCTACGCCTTGGCCATGGAACGGATGAAAACCGCCATAAAAGCCGGGGATCTGATGACATCACCCGTTCATCTGGTGCGCCTTGCCATGAGTCCGCGGGAAGCCGCCGAATTGCTGGCGGGAAAAAAAATTTCCGGCGCGCCGGTGGTGGATGACGCCGGAAAAATCGTGGGCGTGGTTTCTGAAAAGGATTTTTTTAAAAAAATGGGCGCGGTTCGCAGCCCGCTGGCCCAGCCCCGCAACCTGATCGGCGGCCATGTCCTGTCCGCGGTCATCGGGGTAACGGCATACCAGTGGATAGGAGCGCATCCCTGGCTAGCGGCAGGCGTTGCCGTGTCCACCGCCATTGCCCTGATGCATCTGACCAAAACCCTTCATCCCCCGGGCGGGGCCACCGCGCTGATCGCGGTAACCGGCGGCGACACCGTTTACCGGCTGGGATATCTCTATGCATTGATCCCGGTCGCCGCCGGCGCGTTAGTCATGCTGGCCATCGCGCTGGTCGTCAATAATATTCCGAAAAACCGGCGGTATCCGGAATTCTGGCTGTAGCCGGCAGGCGAAAAAAGATCCTTTCAATCGTCAATAAGGAGATGCATTACGCCAGAAGCCACCCAGCAGCTCAAAGATGAACAGCTATATGAGGGATTTGAGAAAATCGAAGAAGAGCGTATTGGCCCGGAGAAGCATGAAGCACTTCATAAACTCATGTATGACCTGAAAAAAATCTATTCCATAAGATAAATGCAAATGACGGTAAAAGAGATAAAAAGCAGGCTGGAAGAACTTGAATCTTTGATCCGGGAAACAAAACAGCGCCTTCCCGCGCACTCCGCAAAGCCTCCGATTATGATGGAACTGCTGGCATACGAGGATGAATATGATGCGCTGTTAAAAGACCTGAACCGTATTTCCCGCGAAGAATAAGGCGCTGATGCGGGTCGAAAAACCTTTATAAGGAAAATACGGCCGTCATGAGTGAACGTTTTTTTAGAAATATGGCGGCAAACGCAACCTCTGCATCCGGGGCCGGGCTCTCAGTTACCCAGGTTCATTACCCGAAAACGATAGACATGCCTGCCATGGCGAGAATCAGATAGATAAACACCTTGAATTGGTGTTCATTTATTCTACTGTGCAACCGTTCTCCCAGAACAAGGCCGGCAATGACCACCGGCATGAGCAGTAGATGATACTTGAATGACTCCGCCGACATTTTACCGGTTATCAGATAAGAGACGACCAGCATGACATTCAACATGATCCAGAGGGCGCATAGAGTACTTCGGAAGGCGGCTTTCGTAAGGTTCAAACGGCCGGTCGCGTAGGCGACCATCGGGCCGCCCGACGCATAAATGCCCTGGGCAATACCCCCAAGGAAAATCAGCAGGCCGGATGCCCATGGCGGCAGGCTGTTTCTGGCGTCCACACCTCTTCCAATGGCGATGAGCTGAGTCACCGAGATCAAGACAACAAATACGCCAAACACCATTTTCAAAATATCGCCCTGGATATATTGAAACAGGCCTATTCCGATCATCAGGCCGACAACCATCAGCGGAAGAATTGTTTTTATCAGAAGCCGCACCTGTACATGCGTGTAGTGCCTTGAGATGATATAGATGTTTAACATGATGTCCAGCGGCACCACAACCGGAAGCAGGAATTCAATGGGATAAAAATGCGCCGCCAGTGTTACGGAGATGATGATGCTTCCGAATCCCGCCAGGGCTTGGGTCGTATAGGCCAGCAGGACGATGCCGGCCAGTATGATCAATGTTGAATCCATCTACGCCTTAGGATGTCTTGGTATGAAACCCCTTGGATACATAACGCAGGGCGATGTATAAGCCAAGCGTGTACAATCCAAGGAAAAGAACCGTTCCAAGATAGTAATAACCCGGATTCGGCGTTGTCATGCCGGCAAGGGGTATCATGACGCTGAGTATGACGGGAACCGCCATGGGAAAGGCAATGCCGCAACCAAAGACAAGATCCTGGGCCACGGGCGTTTTGAATTGCGGGTCAACGATTCTGGTGAGGGTAAGGCCGGTGCTTAATGTCCCGGTAAGCGTGCCGTATATGGAGGCGATACGTTCATTCATATGAGGCATGGCGGATTGTTTGATAATCAGGACAAGAAATAAAATGGTTGCGATGCCGCCGGCGGTGGTAATGACAAGAATCAGAGTGATATATTGCCGGAAAATACTGATGGATATCGCACCGATGGCAGCCGTGACCATGAAATCAAGAGATGTCCCTGATATTCTGGTCAACAAACCGTTATCCATAATATGGCTCCATTGAAACTGTATGATCAGTTTTCGAAATAATATTGCCATGATGGTGGCAAAAATAAAATGGAGGCCCCACATGGTGTTTTTCAACTGCAAAAAGGCGGCTTCCTTATGAACGACGACCTTGAGAAAATGTTCAATTCCGGTCAGCAGCCCGTAGGTGGCCAGATATACAAGCCCTACCAGCGCAATCTGAAACGTGAGACCGTCAATGGCCGATGTCGCGGTGACGAGCCGGCCCGCCTCAGGCTGCCCGTCCATATCGCGGACAATGCCGATCCGCTCTTCCTCGGGGATGTTTTGTTTTTTACCTTTATAGCGATTTTCGTTCCAGTACACGAGCCACACCCCAAACGTGCAGGCCCATAAATAGCCGATGGCGGCAAATGTAAGGCCGATGTTGCCGGCGTTTTCAAACCCGAGCGGTTCCCAGGATTTTCCAAGTGCGAACGCCTGTCCGGGGCCCTGTCCGAACCCCAGAACCAGAAAATGACCGAATGTGGGAAACAGGTCGGGTTTAAAAAAGAGGATGGCGACAAACGTAATCAGCATGCCGATAAATGCCTGAAGACCATAGCCGATAGTCAGAATGATCCCTGTAGCCACCATGGGCCGGCTCGAGGTCCCGCCGCCCTTTCGAAGGGCCATGGCAATAAACATGATGGCCAGAAGGTGATAGACATAGCTGCCGTATCGGTCCGATGAAATATGGATAAAGCCTAAAAATTCACCGCCGATGAATAGAAGGAGAAAACCCGCGACAATATTATTGGGGACCATGAATTTTTGAAGGAATCGAATGCGGGTCCGTATAAACGTCGCCAATAGAAGAAGACTGCCGATGGTGCACATATCCAATAAAAATTCCCATCCGGTATCCATGTCGGCTCCTTTTCCATCCCGCCCGTCGGGGCCCGGGCAATAATGCACGTTATGTCATGTTCATGACGGTAGTGCGGCATTGATATGCTGTTTTCGATAGCCATCCAGAAGTGTTGAGTAATCCACCGCGTTTATATCAATGTGCAACGGGTTTTGCCTGGTGTTCAGCCTGGGGATTTTTGCCTCCCACAACGGGTTGTATTTCAGCAGGGTTACCTCGGATATGCCAAAAGAGCGCAGCGTGTGGGCCATATTTTTTATATGGTGGGGCTCGGTGTTGATCCCCGGCACGACGGGAATTCTGACGGTAAGCGGGGCCGCCTGATGCACCAGGGCGTGCAGGACATTTAAGACCTGTTGATTGCCTTTTCCGGTATGCGTCCGGTAAGCCGCATCATCCGGAAGTTTATAGTCAAAATAGATCTGATCGAGAAACGGCAGCAGCGGCTCAAGCATGACAAACGGATAATTCCCGGCGGTTTCCAGCAATACGTGAACGCGGTGTTTTTTCAATTCCGGAAGAAAAGACGGAAGAAACCGGCCGTGAAGGACCGGTTCGCCGCCGGAAAGCGATATGCCGCCGCCCGAGGCGTCATAAAAATCCTTGTCCCGAAGGCTTTCCTTGAGGAGTTTAGAAACCGTGTACGATGCCCCCACCAGTCGCAGGGCATCGGCGGGGCACTCCCGCGCGCACAATCCGCATGCCGTGCATTTATGCCACGCGATTTTCCGGTAAATGTCCATTGAAACGGCGCCTTCGGCACAGACCTTCATGCATACGCCGCAGCCGATGCAACGTTCGGCGTAAAACGCGATTTCCGGCATCATGTTGATGGATTCGGGATTTTGGCACCAGGCGCAATTCAGGCTGCACCCCTTAAAGAAAATAGTGGTGCGAATTCCAGGGCCGTCATGAATTGAAAAGCGCTGGATATCAAAAATTACGGCTACAGGGTTGCCGGGATGCGCCGTGTTCATTTACGTGCAGCAACTCCCTTCCGTCGTGCAGTGAAGCGTCCGGTTAATCAGTTCTTCTTTCATGGCGTCGGTGAGATCGTTGAAATAAGCGGAATATCCGGATACCCGAACAACGAGATCCGGGTATTTTTCCGGATGCGCCCTGGCATCCAGCAGGATGGAATGGTCCGTGATATTAAACTGTAACTGCATCCCCCCTTTATTGAAAAAGCCCGTTATCATGCCGTCTAAAAGCATGTCTCCGGCTTCGCCCGTCAAATAATCCCGGTTCAGTTTTTGATTGAAGGCATAACCGTTTGCAATAAATTGATTGTCAAGGTTTGCCGCGGAAGAGAGGGCGGCGGTGGGCCCTTTGCGGTCTTTTCCATCGCATGGGGAGGCGCCGTTGGCCAGGGCATGGCCGGCCCGTCGACCGCTGGGCAAGGCGGGCATTCGGGTTCCAAACCCCATATGGGTGGTCATTGTCCAGAATCCCGGAAAATAAACGCCGCCGCGGGGGTTTGAAAACCGCCTTACCGTTTCCGTGTAGATGCCCGACACGATTTTTGCGTAATGGTCGCCGGCATCCGCGTTTTCACCGTATTTCGGCGCCTTGTTCACGATATAGGTTCGAAGGTCGCCGCGCCCCTCAAAATCAGCGTCCACCGCCGCCACCATCTCGCGCAATGACCGTTTTTTTTCCTGATAAACGGTCTGATCGATGGCCGAAAATGAATCAATAACATCCGCCAACCCCACGCCCTGGCATCCGGTGGAGTTGTATCGGGCGCCTCCCGCGTTGATCTCACGTCCCTTTTCCATGCAGCCGTCCACGAGGATAGACAGCAGCGGCGTCGGCCTGTGATTGGCATGGGTCTGTTCAATGGCGTTGTTTCCTCGAACGGCACATGCCACCAGGTTGACCAGTTGCTTCCGAAATGCGTCAAGCAGGATGTCCATGGAGGAGAACCGCTCCACCGGGCCCGTTTGCGGACCGAACCGCTGGCCCTTGAAAAATCCGTTGTGAAGGGCCAGATGCAATGCCATGGCCAGATTGATAAACACGGCCCCGGCCGCGGGGAAGCTTTTTCCCTGCGCCCCCCACTCCACGCAGCCCACGATGGCGTAATCCCGCGCATCTTTTTCCGCGATACCCGCTCGCATCAGCGCCGGTATAATCGTATTGTCGTTAAAAAACGCAGGGATCCCCCCACCCTTTTTCAGTACATCATAGCATAGGTATCTGAATTCACGCGGGGTGTTGTCTTCGATGCGCACGTGAAAATTCGGCTGCCGCAATCGGACCTGGTCATAGGCGAGCAATATCAGGTAGGAAAGATCGTTGACACCGCTTGAGCCGTCGGGCTTGACCCCGCCGATGGTGATGCCCGAGGCGGATGACAGGCCGCTGAAATATTCGGTTGCCCTGTCGAAAAACAGCGGCAGCAGCTCGCCGGCTTTGCAGATAAAACATCCCAGTATTTCAGCGGCGCGTTCGGGCGTCAGGCGCCCGGATTTGATGTCGCTCGCGTAATAGGGATAGAGGTACTGGTCCATTCTACCGAATGAGACGCCATGCTGAAAATTTTCCTGGTGCAGGATGGCATGCGTGATAAACACCATCTGCACGGCTTCGTGGAACGATGCCGGTGGATGGGCCGGAATATTGCCGAAGATCAGGGCCAGGGCCTCCAGCTCAGCTTTCCGGATGGGATCGGATGTTGCGCGAGCTGTCTTTTCCAGCTCCGATTTCCATCGCCCGCCGTATTCAATTGCCGCGTCGGCCGTGATAACGGCCGCTTTGTAAAACGCGATCCTTTTTTTCAAGACGGCGCGGGTTGCTTTTGAATCGGAAGTGCCGCCGTTTACTTTTGCCAACCGTTCAAGGGCCTCTTTGAGATTGGTTTCAGCGATTTTACGTATGCCGCTGAAACCGCGTTTCAGCAGGGTCGGATAATCCGGGGTCACATGGGAGATGCCCGAGAACTGCGTCAGAATGTAGTAATTTCCTTCCAGCAGGGTATTGAACATATTCGGGTCCCGGCTGTATAGGGGCGCCCTGGCCATCACCGACCGGTTGAACCAGAACGGGAATATCTCCTCATGAAGTTCCCGGACCTGTTCGGTATCCGTCTGAATCGGATTGACGGCACGGCTGCCGAGCCCGTCGATTTCCGGAAGCATCATCAGCCCTCCAAGGTCCGGATGAATCGGCGCGCCGACCCGAAACGCGGATGAGTTTCCGACGATCAGCTCATGATCGTAGAGTTTCAAAGGCATGTTGCGGAGAATGTATTGGAGCGCGCGGGAAAATTCCACCAGATTGTCGGATTGGCTTGCATTTTCCAGCTTCAGGTAGAGCCGGTTGAGCATATTGCCGAGGTGCACCTGCCATCGGTGCTGAGGGATCCCGCGACGCGAATTTTCCAAGGTTTTCTTAAACTGCCCGAAATGGGCGGCGGCGATTGGTTTGAGAAAAACGCCCATGCGCCGGTTTTTGCGCATATATTCCGTCAGCAGGGATGCTTTTTGCGTGCACAGATGATAGGGCGCGCTTAAAATATCGCTGCGCAAACGCTTCAGGCGCGGAATTTCAGGGATGTCTCCGATGGTTCGAATCGGTTTCCCAGCCGTATCGCCTGCGGATGGACGATCCTCATGATCCGGCATGACAGCCTCATTTTGATATGCGGGTAATGTATTCATAAATCCCCTGCTTCAGGCTCACGGACGGCGAAAACGCCAGGTCCTGTTCCATCCGGTCGGTAAGATAATAATACGGCCTTCCGACGTTTCGCACGGCATACCGGGTCAGGCGCGGCGGTTTTTTCGAAAAAAAGGATACCGCCTCCATGCAGCCCGCCAGAAAATAGGCCACGCCGTATGGAATCCGCCCATCCGGAACCGGCAGGTTAAGGCGGAGCGCGATTTCAGCAATCATCTCTTTCCATGTCGGGTTGTCGGGATGGGTTAAGTTGTATGCTTTTCCCGCAGCCGCCTTGGATCGAAGAACCGCAAGGACAAAATCGGCCACATCGGCCACATGAATGCAATCGACCCGGTGGCCTCCCTTTCCGATGATGCGCGCTTTTCCACTTTTGATGTTTTCCACCACTTTAGGCAGAAACAGCGTATCGCCGGGGCCGTAAATCATGGTCGGCCGTATGATGGTAAGATCAAAGGCGCCGTTTCCCGCATGGGATGTCACGGCGCGTTCAGCGTCGATCTTTGTGTCGCCATAGGGGTCGTTGATTTTTTTTAAGGGAAAGTTTTCAGGGATCGGCGTGCCGGACACCCGGCCGTATACCGACACGGAACTCATATGGATAAATCTTTTGACGCCGGAACGAACCGCTTCTTCGGCGATGTTTGAGGCGCCGTCTCGATTAAGCCGGATGCAATTGGCCCAGGTTTGACCGTATCCCACGGCGCCGGCAAGATGAACGACGGCATCGTGACCTATGGTCTTATGAAGCAGCGTGTCGGGCTGCGTGATGTCGCCGCGGCAAATGCCGGCGCCTGCCACGGACGATGCCTCGTCGTCCGGAAGAAGGAGGCAGGTGACCGTATGGCCGTCCGCCAACAATTTTTTTATCATGGTTTTTCCCAGAAAACCCGTGCCGCCGGTAATAAATATTTTCATTAAAACGCCCCGATTATTATGGGATGACTGAGGCTTCCCCCTGGTCGCGCCGGGCTCGGCGGCATTTCACCGGACGCCCGGTTTTAACGGTTCACCACGCGATCAGGTGACCTTTGCTCGTCGGATGATCATCGAAAACAGGCCCGGCGCAAACCGCTTCAACAGCACGACATGTTTTATCGGCGGGCCGATGACGAGTTGTTCCCGCCCCTTTTTTACGGCATGGATGATCTGTTCCGCGCAGACATCGGGCGGCATCCCGGCCGCCTGCCGGGGGTCCATTTTCCCGTGCTGTTGGCCGCTTCCCGTCAATGCGTTGATGGAGATGCCGGTTTTAATACTGGCGGGACATACGATGGTAACCGAGATATTGTCCTTCCAGACTTCGGCGCGGAGCGCGTCGAAAAATCCATGAAGGGCGTGTTTGGATGCGCAATAGGCGGAGCGCAGCGGCGTGGCCATGACCCCCATGATGCTGCTGACCACGACGATATGTCCGGATTGTTTTTCAATCATGTGCGGAAGCACCGCTTTTGTCAGGGCAACCTGACCCAGGTAGTTGATCCGCATGATCCGCTCATCCACGTCCATGACGGTATCCCTGACAAGTGAACGCTGGCTGATGCCGCCGTTGTTGACCAGGATATCAATGGCGCCGAACGCGGCGATCCCTTTTGTTGCGATATCCGGCATGGCGCCGGTCCGTTCCAGATCAAAGGGCAGAATCACGCTTTTCTCCGGCGCTCCCTTGCAGTTTTGTTTTACGCGCAATAATTCGGATTCATTCCTGGATGAAAGGATAAGACGCGCCCCTTTTGTCGAAAACCCGTATGCCAGCGCTTCGCCGATGCCCGACGATGCGCCGGTTATCCATACCACTTTATCTGCAAATTCCATTTCAGCCGACCGTTTCATCCGCATGGGTTTATGATTCACAGACGTGAATTGATAACATCACGCCTCAAAAGTTCTTCAAAGCAAACCATCCGATTTTTGCAACACCATCAACAATAACGGTTTTGTAACAAGTCGAGTTTTTCGCTTCGAGCGCCTTTCCGGGCGCGCGCCATCCGGTGGTTTGCGAAACCATTAGAAACAACAGAGCAATAATAGTGCCATAATAGACTGATAAAATTTAAATTTGTAATTTTAATGACTTATAAAAAACCATCAGAAACGGCAACTACAAGAGCATTGCATATTGCAATAACTTATTGCAATATGCTATACATCCGGCAGGATTACGGGAATTCCATTTCAGGGCCAAAAAGCTGGAGGTCAACATGCGTGCCGATGATTTACGTTCACAGGAAGTGCTGGCGTCAAAAGGAATGGGCGGGTTCCCGGTGTTTGCCTCTTCCCGTATTATGGTCATGGGAACACGGTCCCTTGGTCAGATGCAGGCGGATATGATCCGTATCCTGGGAAAGGAAAACGCCACCGCCATCATGGGGCGACACGGATATGAAGCCGGCATGGCCACGGCAATGGCAATGGCTGAGCTTTACGACTGGGACTCGGATGAAGAATGGTTTAAAGCAGGCGCCGTGCTGCGCTCCATGGCCGGCCTGGCGCATGAAAAAATTTTCAGTCTCGGGTTTGATAAAGAGTCGGGCCGGTTTCATATGGAAGGAGAATGGCGGGACTCACTGGAAGCCACCCAGTTTCTCAGACAGCATGATCAAGCCTCCGGCGCGGTATGCTGCATCCTTTCGGGATGGGCGAGCGGCTATGCGAGCGTCTGCATGGGGAAAGAAATATGGATACAGGAGATCTCATGCCGGGCCCAGGGGAACCGGGTATGCCGATTCGAAGGACGACCGGCGGATGAATGGCGGGTGTTGCCGGAAGATAAACCACGCTTTCTGGGCCGCAACAGCATCGAAGAAACCATGTCGGGGATGCGCAATCAACTGCAACAGGCGTGGAAAGAAGTCGAAGATCACCGGGCCGAAATTCAGATTCTGCGCGAACAACTGGAGTCGCCGGAAGCGGATGAGCATTTTGTCTACCGCAGTGAAGAAATGGCTCGGGTGCGGGCCCTTGCGGAAAAAGTGGCGGCCACTGATTCCACGATACTGATCACCGGTGAAAGCGGAACGGGAAAAGAGGTTCTCGTCAGATTTATTCATCGACACTCCGCCCGGCAATCCCATCCGGTTCTGGCCATCGACTGCGCCGCCATGCCGAAAAATCTGCTTGAATCAGAACTTTTCGGCCATGTAAAGGGCGCATTTACCGGTGCGGAACGCGATAAAAGAGGCCTCTTTGTGGCCGCGGGTTCCGGAACGCTTTTCCTCGATGAAATCGGCGAGCTGCCCTTAGAACTCCAGGTCAAACTTCTCCGGGTGCTCCAGGAACGTGCGGCACGGCCCGTGGGCGGCATAAGGACTTATCCCATACATGCAAGGATCGTGGCCGCCACCAACCGGGACCTGGAAAAGATGGTCACGGAGGGAAGCTTCAGGGAGGATTTGTATTATCGACTGGCCGTAATCCCCATCCACGTGCCGCCGCTGCGACAGCGACGGCAGGATATTTTACCGCTGGCCAGGTATTTCCTGAACAGGTTCAGCCCGGATCACCCCGGCTTCACGCCCGCGTTTGTGCGCAAGATCAGCACCTATGACTGGCCAGGCAATATCCGCGAACTGGAAAATGCCATTGAACATGCCTCGGTTCTTGCCGGAGGCGACCAGCTATGCCCGGAACATCTGCCCCTGGCGGTTGCCCGGGGTTCGGATCAATCCATTTCCGATTTGACGGCGCACTGGCCCACGGAAGCGGAGCTGGTCCGGCGCTATGCCCAGGAAGTTCTCCGGCATACCGGCAATAATCGAACCCGGGCCGCCCGGATATTGGATATAAGCGCGAGTACGCTCTGGCGCCGTCTTGAATCCGGAAAACTTTAATTTACTGGTGGATGGATGCTTTGGCGACGTGATGCGCGATTCCGGCCGTAGACTGTGTACCGAAATCACACTGATGATATGCCCTCAAGATCGAATTGATCCCGGATGCGCAGCAGGGTAGTTGTCCCCGGCGCCGGATTCAACGGCGTGCCGACTTTTTAATCTTTTTAATTTTTTTAATTTTTCTTGACAACCGATCTGTATACACGTATACTATACTTAAATAATATAGATTAATTCAATATAGATTAATTCAATCTGAATAAACTCAATCCTTCTTGCCAGATGAAATTATCAACCAAAAGTCGATATGGAACCAGACTGCTCGTAGATTTGGCCTGTCATCGGGACCAATGGCCGGTTCAAATCGGAGAAATATCCGAGCGTCTTCAGATTTCTGTAAAATATCTTGAACAGATTATCCACATTTTAAAAAAACATCAGTTTGTAACCAGTTACCGCGGCGCCAAAGGCGGATATATCCTGGCAAAATCACCGGAAAAAATCACCCTGGGAGAAGTTGTCAGGCTGTTTGAAAATCCAAGCGGACTTGTGGAATGTACCAGCCACCCGGAACGTTGTATGCTTTCAAGTGACTGCCGGGTCCGGTTGGCCTGGGAGGCGGCAACCATAGCCCTGTTTCAAAGCCTTGACGCTGTTACGATCAATGATTTGCAAATATCTGGTTAAGATAGAGATCCGAGATTCGTTATTGTTATTAACTGATATTGAACAGTAAAAAATAAATAATAATAGAGGAATATAAAATTGTTATTAGATCTTTGCGCTACCATGTGTTTCAATTTTCGGCCTGCTTGGCTAACCGGTTGGTCGTAGGCAGGGCAGCTTTTACTGCCGGAAAGAACCAGCAAAGTTTGCTCGGAGAACAGGGAAAGCGAGTGAATACGGATTTCGACCCGATCTTTTTTCTGAGACCCATCTATTTAGCCGATTTTTCAAAGTATATAATAAAAAGTCGGTTCGTAACCATTCAAATTCTGTCTAATTTTATCAGCGGGAAAAAATGGGAGAAATAACTCATGGATTACATTGTTTGGCAAAATATAAGTCCTTTGACAAAATTAGTGATGAATCAGCTCCATTATCTTGGGCTCCTTTTTATGATATCGGTTTACGCCTATAGAATTCATCAAATTTTTCAATTTCCTGCCGCAAAGGAGGGAACGCCGCCCAAAGGAGATCAACGACAGGCCATACGCTACTCGTATCTTACGCTTGCGATGCCCTGGGAGATTGAGAGTCAAAAGCGTCACATGTATCGCTACATTGAATTTGTGATTTTTCATATTGCCATGGCGGTAAGCATCTTGTTCACCTGGACGCTTCCCATGGCCCATGAATTCATGAAAAACCCTGTAATTATAGGATTCTCAGAATTCTTCTTTGTGTTGGGGTTTTTAACCGGAACATCAAGATTGGCCCGCCGGTTATATTCTCCCGCGATGCGCGAAATTTCAAGCTTTGACGACTATTTCAGCTTGATACTGTTGACGCTCTGGATGCTTTTCGGAATCCTGGCGGCTCCCCTTAAAAGTGAGCCGTTTCTTTTTGGCTTCTATTGCTTTGCCACCTTCCTTCATTTTTACGTCCCTTTTTCAAAGATCATGCATTATTTATACTGGCCCTTTATCAGATACTACATGGGCAAGCACTTCGGTCACAGGGGCACGTACCCGAAAAAGGGGTCTATGCCCAGCCTTAAATAACTGATTTGAAACGTTAGAATTTATTTAAAGCATGAAAGATCCATATAGGAGTAGATTAATGAGAACCAAGAGTGAAAACGCAATCGCTTTTAACGAAAGCTTTAAGAAACGTTCCAATCGTCAGCACATGCTGTCTTTTGCGGTATGTACTCACTGCGGTGTCTGCAATGACTCCTGCCATTATTTCCTGGCCACCGATGATCCTAAAATGACGCCGGTCGCCAAGATGGATAAGCTGCGGCAGGTTTACAAATCGCAAAAAGGCCCGCTTGGAAAACTGGCGCCCCGATGGGTCGGTGCGAAAGAAATGGAAACCGACGAAGATCTTAAAGAATTGCAGGACATCGTATTTGGCTCCTGCACAGGCTGCCGTAGATGCACGTTTAATTGTCCGTTTGGCGTAGACACCGCCTCCCTGGTCGGGCTTGCCCGGTCCTGTCTGGTCGATTTGGGATATGCGCCGGAAGGTATCAAGGCGGTCATGAAGAACCAATGGGAAACCGGCAACCAGATGGGCATTTCCAAGGAGGAATATCTAGACACACTGCAATGGATTCAAGAAGAGCTCCAGGAAGAGTTCAGCGATCCCGATTTTATCGTGCCCATTGATAAGAAAGGTGCTGACTTTGTCTATGTGATAAACCCCAGGGAAGTGAAATACGACCCCCGTCCATTGCAAGCGGCATTCAAAATCTTTCACCACGCCGGCCTGGATTGGACGATGGGGTCCGAAGGATGGGACAACACAAATTTTGGTCTGTTCTCGGGTAAGGCGGACCTGGGGGGACATATGGGCAATCTGGCTTATAATCAGGCTAAAAAATTAGAAGTGAAACGAATGGTTATATCAGAGTGCGGGCATGGGTTCCGTTCGACAAAGTGGGAGGCCCCCAATTGGGGGAAGGCCAATCCCCTGCCATTTGAAATGGTATCCCTGTTGGAACTTATGGTTGATTTGATCAACACCGGCAAAATCGTTCTTGACCCTTCTAAAAACCCATACCCGGTGACATACCATGATCCGTGCAATCTTTCCCGTTCATGCGGCATTACTGAAGAACCGAGATTTTGCCTGAAACGCGCATGCGTTGACTTTAGAGAGTTGATGCCCAATCGTGGAGACTCATTCTGTTGTACCGGGGGCGGCGGCGCAATGTCCATGGTCGAATACGCCCCGCGACGCCTTGAAGTCGCCAGAGTAAAGGCCGATCAAATAAGAAAAGCCGGAGCCGCGGTCGTTGCCACATCCTGTCATAACTGTGTGGATGGATTAAGGGATGTAATAAAAAATTATAATCTGCGGTATGACTATCGAGACGCTAAAGCGCCGAAGCTATTAAGAGTATGCAATGTCTGCGAACTGGTTGCAGAGGCGATGATCATCCCCGTAGAAATACAGAAAACGGCCATCAAAGCCTCAAAGGATGCCGTCCGGGGCAAGAAGATCCTGGTCATTGATGACGAACCCGATATCATCGTATTTATTGAAACGCTTTTGACCGACAACGGTTTTAAGGTCATAACGGCCAATGACGGTATAACCGGGTTGCAGAAAGCAAAAGCGGAACAACCCGATCTTATTACCCTTGATATCACCATGCCCGGCAAATCCGGGATTCAGTTGTTCCGTGAGTTGAGATCCACCGCCGAGACCGCAAACATCCCGGTTTTTATTGTTACCGGTACGATTGATTTCAGACAGCTAATGTATCAAAAAGCGATCCCGGCTCCGGATGGCTTTATGATGAAACCGATCGACCCGAAGGTGTTGCTTACAACGGTCAACAAAATTCTTGAAAAAGCGGCTCGTAACAGCACGGTTGTCAATTAATATCCGCGTTGTTGCCGTGGGCGTTCGTCAGCCATAACAGTCGGGTTTTTGATTATAGTATTTTAAGCAGTCTGAGGGAAAGTTGAAATGGATAATTCCGAACAAAAAGATATTTATAAAAATTATTTCAATGAAATCCCCTGCTACGTGACGGTGCTGAATCGGGAAAAGCAGCTTATCGATTGCAACCGTGTTTTTAAAGACCATTTCGGGGCTAAAATCGGCGCCTACTGCTGGGAGTTATGTAAGGGCCGGATGTGCAAATGCCAAGACTGCCTTGTTGAAAAGACATTTCAAACAGGTGAACCCGGTCATGGAGAGGAGTTATTTGTCAATATTAAAGGGGAAAATATCCCGGTTTATGTCAAGACATCAGCAATTTACGACAAAGCCGGCAAAATTGAAAGCGTACTGGTAGCCTCAACGGATATATCGGAAGTCAAAAAAATTCAAAAAAAACTAAACAAAACACGACAAAGCCTGCACCAAATTTTTGAGGAGGTTCCCTGTTATATTACGGTTCAGGACAGTGATTTAGTCATCAGATCAGCCAACCGGAAATTTAGAGAAGACTTTGGGGAAGCCGTAAATATTCATTGTTATGAGGCTTACAAGCATCGAGATGAACCCTGCCTCGTATGCCCGGTGATGAAAACCTTTGAGGACGGCCGGTCAAACCAGAGCGAAGAGATTGTCACCTCCATGGGCGGGGAACAATTTAATGTTCTGGTCCATACGGCCCCCTTGAGAGACCATGATGGGAAAATATCACAAGTAATCGAAATGTCCGTAAATATTACGCAGATACGCCAATTGCAGGACCAGCTCGCCTCGCTTGGTCTGCTGGTCGGTTCGATATCACACGGTATTAAAGGACTCGCTTCAGCTTTGGATTGCGGTATGTATTTGATGAACTCAGGCCTGGAGATAAATGACAGGGAAAGAATCGAGAAAGGATGGAATATTGTCTCCAGAAATGTGGATCGCATACGGAGCATGATATCCGATATACTTTATTATGCAAAAGATCGTGATCTTCAATATGAAACTGTTGAAATAAAGACATTTATCAATGACATTGCTGAAATGATGAGCAGCAAGGCGGAAAGCTTCAAAGTTAATTTTAAAACTGAATTTGGAGATTCGTTAGGAGAATTCAAGGTCGACCCGACGGCTATTCGTTCAGCATTGGTAAATATTTTGGAAAATTCCTTTGATGCATGCCGAAAAGATCTTGATAAACCCTCTCACCAGGTAAAATTTAATGTTTATTCAGAAAATGCTTCACGAAACGTTATTTTTGATGTCATCGATAACGGTATTGGAATGGACCGTGAAACCCAGGAAAAGGTTTTCAGCCTGTTTTTTTCTTCAAAAGGAATAGAGGGAACCGGCCTGGGTCTCTTTATATCCAACAAAATAATTTCCAAACATGGCGGGACCATTGAGCTGAAAACAAAGCCGAAGGAGGGCGCCCATTTTCGTGTCACCCTCCCGAGAGAATTGATTTCCGGCAGGCAATAAGCATGAAAAACCACCTGAGATAATATATTATTTCTCAAGGTGACGTTTTATACCTCAATTACAGGAAAGGAGTTTAACCATGAGCAAAGACCCTAAAAAAATTCTGGTGGTCGAAGATGAACCGGATATGTTGGATTTTTTAAGCGTTTTTCTTCATGATAATGGTTTTAATGTAATAATAGCGACGGATGGAAGGCAAGGCTTTGAAAAGGCAAAAAAAGAACGGCCCGATTTGATCACATTGGACATAACCATGCCGGAAGAATCAGGCGTACGGACCCTCCGCAACATTCAAGAGGACCCGGATACCGCCGCCATTCCGGTTATTGTTATTACGGGCGTTTCAAAAGATTTCAAGAAATTCATTCATGAACGAAAAACCGTCAAACCCCCGGCCGGTTACCTGGAAAAGCCTTTTGAAAAGGAAGAACTGTTGGCGATGGCAACTAAGCTTATAGGATACAATGATAAAGTGACATAGATATACTTTCCGAATTCGGCCGGACTTCGTCCAATGACTGAGCGCCGAATATGCCCGCTTCTTCAGATTCGAGGGCACGGCAGGACACCACCCAAGCTCCGCTGAAATCACAGTTCACATCATTCCCGCAACAACAATAGAGATTTACAAATTTACCGCCATCGAGATGAGCCGGCACGCAGCGTTTTCGGCCAGCGGATACACAAAAAAAGATAAATCTGTTGACATGCCGGTCCTGAAACAGTAAGAAACGGGCTTATTTTCAAATTATCCAAAATAATGGGACATAGCACTGGACTTACCCCGAAATAAGGGCGACTTGGCCCTGTTTCGGTGTTGTTGGAGGGTATCTCGATGTTTTTTTCAGTATCCCTTTACCTGGCCCTGGCCATTTTTGCCATTGGAACGGTATACAAGATCGCCACCTGGTTTACCCGGAAGGTCGGCATCACCGGCAGAGAATTCACGCCTGCCAAGCGCGTGGGGGCCGCGGTTCTTGGAATTTTCGGCGTGCTGTTCAGCGCCAGGGTGATCCCCCTTCTCCGTGCACTGATACTCGACGTTTTGCTGCAGATGCGAATCGCCAAGGAAGATCGTCTGCGATGGATCATGCATCTGCTGATTTTCGGCGGATTCATGCTTCTTTTTCTCATGCACGCCATGGAAAAACAGATCACGGCAAAGCTGTTTTCCGACTATTATTCCACCGTCAACCCGTATTTCTATTTAAGAGACATCTTCGGCCTGATGGTGGTCGTCGGCGTTGGCATCGCGGTCTTTCGGCGCTTTATCCACAAAGTTCCCCGGATGATGACCAATGCCATGGATATATACACCATCGTGATTGTGGGGGTGATCATCCTCTCCGGCTTCCTGCTGGAAGGGGCTAAAATGAGTTCCCACACCGAATTCACGGACATGGTGGAGGAGTACTCCTTTATAAATGACGATGATGAACTCCTATCCCTGGAAAGTTACTGGGTGGCCGAATACGGGACGGTATCGCCCAACGTGAAAGGCCCCTTTGCGGAAGAAATACTGGAAGCGGGATATGAGGCTCACGACACTTATTGCGCGGGCTGCCACTCCCCCAACAAGTCGGCCTTTGTGGGATACGCCACGGCCAAAGCAATGGGACCGGTCGCATTGGCGTTAGACCGTGCAAAGGGGGTGACCATTCTCTGGTACATCCACTTTATCGCCTGTTTTTTCGGGTTGGCCTATCTTCCGTTCAGCAAAATGTTCCACATCTTTTCCAGTTCCTTGAGTCTCATGGCTAATGCCGTGATGGACCCGGAAAAATCCTTGCCCGCCAATATCGCCACCCGGCAGGCACTGGAGCTGGATGCCTGCATGCACTGCGGCACATGCAGCCTCAGGTGTTCCGTGGCCGTTGCGTATGAAGCCAACGGAAACCCAATGGTGCTTCCCGCCGAAAAATTGAGATTCCTTAAGGCTTACGCTGCCGGAAAAACGCTTTCCCGGGAGGCGAAAGATGCCATTCATGAAGGAATTTATCTTTGCACCAACTGTGACCGCTGCACGGTTGTTTGCCCGGCGGGAATCAACCTGAGGGAGATGTGGCTTTCCGTCCGTGAGCCGATTATTTCCGACGACGAGCCGGTCTTCCTCACCCTCTCCCCGTTTTCTTTCTTCCGCGGTCTGAACCGGCGCCGACTGCCTGCCGAAGGATATGAACGGCCTTTGGATACGGCCATGGAGGCGATGGCGGCCACTTTTCCCATGGTTCAGGAAACCGAGGCGCTGATCCCCGTCACGCCGATGAATAAAACCTTTAAAACACGGGCCGCGGAAACCGCTTCCGGTTCGACCTTTGCCTATTGTTTTTCCTGTGAAAATTGCACTACGGTTTGTCCCGTGGTGAAAGCATATGAAAATCCCCAGGAAGCCGTCGGGCTTTTACCCCATCAGATCATGCGATCCCTGGGACTTGGCCTTAAGGACCTGGCCCTTGGGTCGCCCATGCTCTGGGTCTGCCTGACCTGTTATCAATGTCAGGAGCATTGTCCGCAGGGGGTAAAAGTGACCGACGTCCTTTACGAACTCAAGAACATGGCGATCAAAGAAGCCGCTGTCGGTTCCTGAAACCACCAGTAAAATTTGGGTGATCATGATGAAATTTGCGCTTTTTATCGGATGCAACATCCCGGCACGGGTTCAACAATATGAACTTTCCGCACGGGCTGTCCTGGCGGAGCTTCAGGTGGAGCTGGTCGATATTCGGGCATTCAACTGCTGCGGATATCCGATGCGAAACACGGATCAGAAAACCGCTTTGCTTTTTTCCGCAAGAAACCTGGCCCTGGCGGAACAGGCGGATCTCAATGTGCTGACACTTTGCCAGTGCTGTTTCGGAACCTTGAAAAAGGCCGCTTACCTGCTGGCAAACGACGCACAACTCAGAGATGAGGCCAACGCCTTTCTATCCAAAGAAAAATTGCATTATCAGGGAAAAACCGAAGTAACGCACCTGCTTTCCCTGCTGCACAAAGAGATTGGTGAAGCCGCCATCAAGGAAACGTTAAAAACCCCCTTTAAGGATATAAAGATCGCCGCCCATTACGGGTGTCATGCCCTTCGGCCCAGCGATGTCATGCAGTTCGATGACCCGGTGGCGCCGAAAGTTCTGGATGAGCTGGTCTCCCTGACAGGGGCCAAAAGCGTGGACTGGTCACAAAAACTGGAATGCTGCGGCGCCCCACTTACGGGCGTCAATGATGATCTTTCCATGAGCCTGACGGCAAAAAAACTGGCAAATGCAAGAGCATCCGGCGCGGATTATCTGAGCGTGGCCTGCCCGTGGTGCCAGATTCAGTTTGATGACGTTCAAAAGGGGATGGAAGCCGCCGGACGCACCGATGCCGATCTTCCATCCATTCTTTACATCCAGCTTTTAGGGCTGGCCATGGGGATACCCGGAGAAATGCTGGGATTGTCCCGAAACAAAAAAGATATCTGCGGCGTTAATGCTTTTATCGCACAATAGGTGAAAAGATGTCACAGAAAACCGGTTCCATTATGGTGGTCGGCGGCGGGATCGCCGGGATGCAGGCAGCACTGGATGCGGCCGATTCCGGTTACTACGTCTACCTGGTCGAGCGGAGCACCTCCATCGGAGGGATCATGTCCCAGCTCGACAAGACGTTTCCCACCAACGACTGCGCAATGTGAATTATCTCCCCCAAACTGGTCGAGGTCGGCCGGCATAGAAACATTGAGTTGTTAACCCTGGCGGAAGTCATGGGAATCACGGGAGAAGAGGGAAATTTCCAGGTCCGGGTCACCCAGCATCCCCGATATGTGGACATGGAGAAATGCATCGCGTGCAATTTGTGCGCGGAAAAATGTCCCAAAAAGGTTGTTGATGCATATGATGCGGGGTTGAAGAAGCGCAAGGCCATCTACGTGAAATACCCCCAGGCGGTTCCCCTGAAATACGCCATCGACAAGGATAATTGTATTTTTTTCCAGAAGGGAAAATGCAAGACTTGTGAAAAGGTGTGTCCGACGGGAGCGATCCGATATGATGAACAGGAGAAGTCCCTGACCCTGAATGTGGGGTCCGTAATTGTCGCCAGCGGATGCGAAGCCTATGATCCTTCGATGCACGATGTTTACGGCTATCAGCGCTCCCCCAACGTGGTGACCAGCCTTGAATTCGAGCGCATTCTTTCCGCCTCCGGCCCCTTCGGCGGCCACCTCGTGCGGCCGTCGGATCACAAGGAGCCTAAAAAAATCGCGTGGCTCCAGTGCATCGGCTCCCGCGACTTGCACATCGGCGCACGGGGATACTGTTCCTCGGTATGCTGCACCTATGCAATCAAGGAGGCCATGCTGGCCAAGGAACACAGCAAGGATGGCCTGGATACCGCGATTTTTTACATGGACATCCGCACCCACGGGAAGGATTTCGAGCGTTACTATAACCGGGGTCGGGATGCGGCCGGGATAAGATTCATCAAGTCCCGGATCACCCACGTAGTGCCGGAGGATGCCGACGGAAATCTTCTGATTCAATATGTGGACCAGGCCGGTAAAACGATTGCGGAAGCGTTCGATATCGTGGTGTTGTCGGTGGGACTCGGCGTGAGCGCGGAAGCTCGCGTCCTGGCCGAGCGGCTGGGCATCCAAACCGACCATTACGGGTTTGCCCGGACGTCGGGATTTGATTCGGTGAAGACTTCGGTTCCCGGCATTTATGTCTGCGGTGGTTTTGAAGCTCCCATGGATATTCCCTCTTCGGTGGTGGAATCGTCGGCGGCCGCCGGCGCCGCCGGAAGCACCCTGACCGATACCCGATGGACCCTGACGCAAACCAAGGAGATCCAGGAAGAGACCGATATCCGCGGAGAGCCTCCCCGGATCGGTGTGTTTATCTGCCGGTGCGGCACCAACATCGCCTCGGTGGTGGATGTGCCGAAGGTGGTGGAATACGCCAAAACACTTCCCTATGTAGCCCATGCCGAGGAGAGTATGTTCTCCTGCAGCCAGGATACCCAGAATATGATGGCCAGGGTGATCCGCGAAAAGGGGCTCAACCGGGTGGTGGTATCCGCCTGCACCCCCAAGACGCATGAACCTCTTTTCCAGGAAACGGTGACTAACGCCGGCATCAATAAATATCTTTTCGAGATGGCCAACATCCGCAACCAGTGTTCGTGGGTGCATGGCCAGACCAAGGATGCCGCCACGGCAAAAGCCATGGACTTAACCCGGATGGCGGTGTCTAAAGTAGCGCTGCTTCAGCCTCTTACCGAACCTGAACTCTCCATCAATCCCAAGGCCCTGATCATCGGGGGCGGGCTCGCCGGTATATCGGCGGCAAAGGCGCTTTCCGCCCAGGGATACCAAAGCTACCTTGTGGAACAATCCGACCGCCTGGGCGGTCAGGCTCTTACCCTCCATGAGACCTGGGATGGCGGAGATATTCAGACGCATTTAAAGCAAATGATTCAGGAAGTCACATCCGACGATAAAATCGATGTGCGATTAAACACCCGTATCAAGAAAGTCGACGGTTTCGTGGGAAATTTCAAAACCACCGTCGAGAAGGAAGGCGAAAACGAGGTTCTTGAACACGGCGTGGCGCTAATTGCCTCGGGAGCTTCCGAACTCAAGCCCGACCTCTACTTCCACGGTAAGGACCCGCGGGTGATCACCGCCCTGGAACTGGACCAAAGGCTCATCCAAAAGGATGCTTCCATAGGCAATCTCAAAACAGCGCTTTTTATCCAATGCGTGGGCTCCCGCATTCCGGAGCGCCCATACTGCTCCAAGGTTTGCTGCACCCATTCCATCAAAAATGCCCTTGCCCTTAAAACATTGCGGCCGGAAATGGATGTCATTGTGCTGTACCGGGATATGCGTAGCTATGGTCTGCGGGAGGACCTGTATCGCAAGGCCCGGGAAAAAGGCGTCATTTTTCTCAAATACGATGAGTCCGCGGGGCTTCAGGTAGATCAGGCGGGAAAGGACCTGGAGGTGGTTTTCAGGGATACGGCGTTGCGCAGGCGAATGGTGGTGCGGCCCGACCTGATGGTTCTGGCCACGGCCATTGTGCCGCCCAAGGACAATCCGCTGGCCCAGATGTTTAAGGTTACGCTAAACGATGACGCCTTCTTCATGGAGGCCCATGTCAAGCTCCGTCCCGTGGATTGCGCCACGGACGGGGTCTTCATCTGCGGATTGGCCCATGCGCCCAAACCCATAGATGAATCCATCACCCAGGCCCAGGCCGCAGCCACACGGGCGGTGACGCTGCTGGCCAAAAAAACGATCCGGATGGCCGGAACCGTTGCGGAAACAAATCCCGCCATATGCAGCTCCTGCGGGGTCTGTGTGTCGGTCTGCCCCTATTCGGCGCCCTCATTTATCGCCGCCGATGCCCGCATGCACGCCGGCAAGGCCCAGATTAACGCGGTCCTGTGCAAGGGTTGCGGGCTGTGCGTTGCTTCCTGTCGCAGTGGCGCCATCCATCTGAAAGGGTTTGACAACGACCAGATCTTTGCCCAGATTTTTGATTTCAACGAAGCGGCATAGCATAGCAGACAGGTTGATCCCCGGTATCCGTGGATACCGGGGATCTGAACAACAGCGGGCCCGATGTTTTATGCCGCAAACCGCATGGAGTTTTCCGTTGCATTGCGGATCTCATCGAATGTAGAGGGATGGGATCAAACGTCTGCCCTATCCTTTAACCGAAAATCACAGATATCTTTTTCCGGGCTGGCTGCTGAAGGATCTTTCAGGAGATCAATTCCACTATGAAGCAGCCGGCGGCTTTATAGAAAATGCCGCAGGTCCTTTGTCCGGATACGGTTCTTTTCAAGGCCCAGGACGGCTTCATCAAGGCCCATGCTCAGGCCCAGAAGCTGCGGAAACAGTAACGCAGACGGCTGATCGGCCCTGTTATCGACGGAACCGGCGGAGAATTCGCAAGGTGCGTCAAGCTGCATCTGGCAATAAGTGCATGCCGTGCAGATAAAATCCGCGCCGGCGGCCATGGCGCTCTCGATTTTCAGTTCCCGGAGTCTGGCGGAAAGTCCTGCGTTTCTCTCGGCCACCGGCTGCCCGCAGCATTCCAGCCGCCGGGACCATGGAACAGATTGCGCCCCGGTAAGTTCAATGAGATTTTCGAAGATAGTCGGTGAAAACGGATTGTCGAACCGCACCACCGGGCTGGGCCGTAACGCATGGCAGCCGTAATGGGCCGCGATTTTCAACCCCCGGTAAGTTTTCTGAATCTGCGAACGGATCGCATCAGCGCCGACATCTTCGGTAAGCACCGTCAGCAGATGCCTGATGTTGAGTCTCCCGTGGTATGTCAATCCCTCCTGTGCAAGAAGCTGGTTGATCTCAGCCGTGGCTTTCGGATCTTCGGCCAGGAAAAACTGTGCGTGTCGCAGACTGCCGAAGCAGCACTGGCAAGGCGTAAGGATATCGGCATTGATGGATTCGGCAATAGCGAAATTCCGCGCGGCCTGGAGCAAAAACGCCTGATGGTTGAAACCGCGGACCGGATATCCGCAACAGTTGAACTCGGGTTCGACAAAATCGATCCCCAGCCTTTGGAGAACAGCCAGGGTCGACGTATGGTATTGCGGGCAGAACCAGGAAATTTTACAGCCCGGGAAAAATGCATATTTCATATCAATTATCCAATCGGTTTAACGCATCGTCTTGATTAAGATTATCGGCCGACGGCCGATTCTTTCCGGATGGCGCCAGCATCACGGGTTCGGAAACAACTCTTTGATATTGCATAATTTTTAACCCGTAAAAAATATCCGTGATTTTGACGCCCTGGGGACAATGTTCCTGACACAGGTAGCAGGTGGTGCAATCCCACATCATGCGGGTATCCAGAATCATGTCAACAAGGCCCAGGTTAAGGGCATGCATTATTTGATGGGGTACCATCCCCAGCGATTCTATGGGATTATCGTAACAAGACACCACCGGGCATGCATTGGTGCAGGTTTTACATTTCATGCACGCGGCAAAATCCTGTTTCGGAATATATCCCCGAATCCGCTGGCACGGAATACATGCCACTCCATTCCCGGTTACCTCGAGCGGCAACCCCGCCATTGCTTTCCGGGTAAACTCCGTCGGCGGCACGCTCCTCCAAGGACCTATGAAACCCATGTCCACCAGTTGCGCATGGGAGGCCATCCACATATCCTGAAGATTGATGCCGGAAGGACAGATGTCGGTGCAGCGATTGCATTTGGTGCAGATATGGCTGCCTATGGCAATGTGCCGCAGCGTCTCCTCGGGAAGGACCCCTCCGGAAGCAATTCCCCGCAAGGATTGAAGCCGTTCAGACGGCAGGATGTTGATATTGGGGATCTGCGTGTAAACCTGGGCAACCGAGCAATGCATGGAACACGCCCCGCAATGGGTGCATCCGTCAAGATCAACTGACCGACGATTGACGGCGCTGATCGGCGAAAGCTCCTTTTTGCCGGCCACGCCCCTGACCACCAGGCTGACCGGTGTGGACACCAGGTGAAAAAATTTGGTGAACGGCAGCAATGCCAGGCCGATAAAGCATGACAGGAAATGCGCATACCAGAGGATCAAGTCAAAACTGATGCGGTCCAAAATACCGGCAAAAGGCCTGATCGCCTTTGAGACCGGGTAGGAGACAAAGGCCCATGCCGGCTTGGCATGACAGTAATGACAAGTATCCATGTGAATCTCGAATCCATCGGCGATCATGGCGGCATCACCGGGAATCGATTCCCCGGGAAAGGCCACATTGTATTCCGCGGCCCAGTAAGCTTTCAGCGGCATCACGGATTCTTCGTCATCAAGGTGAAAGGCGTAATCCGAAACCATCCGGTCAAATACCGATGGCGAAATGATTTTGGAGGCTTCCAGCAGAAAACCGGATATGATAATGACCGCAACCAGGGCCAGCGCGAAAATATCGGCCCGGTTGGTCAGCGCACGGAGTCGCTCGTCGGCGAACCTTCGATAAGCAGCCATGGCCACGCCGGCCATTACCATGAACCCGAACAAGTTCCGTAAAAACCGAAAAGGGTTTATGGTCGGTTCGTACCCGGAAAAAACAGCACGGGAGACCTGGTTTTCAAGGGCGTGCATCAGGAGCAACAGGATGAAACCGGCAAAAATGGAAAAATGCATGACCCACCGGAACGGTTCCTTTCGGAGACTGCGCCACTGAAAAACCACATCAATCAGAAAAGAAAAGACGAGTTTGAAAATCCGCAGACTGAAAACGGTGGAAAACAGAGCCCGGACCGCATCACCCACTCGTCGAAATGATGAAAACGCTTCGGCATCGGAACCGATCCGCCGGGCAAACCAGGGCCACAGCCGATACAGAATGCCGCCGATGCAGATCACAACGGATATGTAGAAGGACCATTTAAACAGCACGAATAATATGAAACTCCTTTCCTGCAATAAAAATAGAAATATAAATACTGATGCTTTTTTGTAAAGCGACGCACTCGCGATGTGCCGTTTAAACCCTTTTTTAAACGCCTGTCAATATCTATGGATAAAAAAAACCCTCTTTTCGTGAAAAAAGAGGGTTTTTTGCGAATATACTCAAAAATTCTAAAAATTCACGCTAAAAACTTCAGAAATCAGGAAAAATATCTTTCTTTGCAGAAAGCTCAACCGCCGGCAGCCCGTATCACCATCCCAGAGTCAGATAGGCATGGATGGAATTTGCCGCCTTGCGTCCGGCACCCATGGCCAGGATGACCGTTGCCTGTCCGGTTACGATATCGCCGCCGGCCCATACCCCTTTTTTGGTGGTCTTGCCGTTTTCCGGGTCCGCAATGATATAGCCCCATTTATTGAGGGAAATCTCTGCATCGGACTGGGTCAGCAGCGGATTGGCTCCGGCGCCCACCGCGATCACGGCAAGATCGCAATCCAATGTAAACTCGGAGCCTTCAATGGGCACCGGACGCCTTCTTCCCGAGGCATCGGGTTCACCCAGTTCCATCTTCAGGCAGGTCATGCCCGTGACATGGCCGGTATCGTCGCCAATAAACCGGATGGGATTGGTGAGCAGAAAAAATTCGATCCCTTCTTCTTCGGCATGGTGAATCTCGGCGGCCCGGGCGGGCATCTCGGCCCTGGACCGGCGATACACGATGCGCACGTTTTCGGCGCCCAGCCGCATGGCGGTGCGCGCGGAATCCATGGCCACGTTTCCGGCACCGATTACGGCCACATTTTTGCCTCTGGCCAGAGGCGTGTCATAGGCCGGATACAGATACCCCTTCATAAGGTTTGCCCGGGTGAGGTACTCATTGGCGGAATAAATCCCGTTGAGATTTTCACCGGGTATATTTAAAAAGGTCGGCAATCCGGCCCCCACACCGATATACACGGCATCATAGCCGGCTTCGAACAGTTCATCCACGCTGACGGTCCGGCCCACGACCGTATTGCACTCGATGTTAAGGCCGAGTTTTTCCAGAAAAGCTACTTCAGACGCGACGATATCTTTGGGCAGCCTGAACTCGGGAATTCCGTAAAGGAGCACCCCGCCGGGCTTGTGAAAGGCTTCCATGAGGGTCACGTCATGCCCTTTGAGCAGAAGGTCCCCGGCCACCGTCAGTCCCGAAGGACCCGAACCCACCACCGCCACCCTTTTACCCGTGGGTGCGGCTTTGGCCGGGAGTTCCCCGCTGCCTTCCAGCCGCTCTTTATCGGCCACAAAACGCTCCAGGTTGCCGATGGCAATGGGTGCATCCTTTTTCCCGACGATGCACAGCCCCTCGCACTGGATCTCCTGAGGACAGACCCGGCCGCAGATAGCCGGCAAGGCGTTTTTTGCCCAGATCACTCGAATGGCGGACTGGAAATCCCCGTCCGCCACATGCTTGATGAAGCCGGGAATATCGATTTCCACGGGACAACCCGTCACGCATGCCGGTTTCTTGCACTGAAGGCACCGATGTGCTTCCTTGACGGCGGTTTCAGCATCATATCCCAGCGGCACTTCCTCGAAATTCCGTCGTCGGACTTCCGGCGGCTGTTCCGGCATGGGTTGTCGTGGAATTTTTTCCGATTTGATCTTCTCCTGGGTCATTATATTATATCCTCCATCTACTCTATCTGATTCAAAAGTTATTTATTTCAAATTCTTAATCCGGCAATACGCCTCGTGGGCTTTGCGCTCTTCGTCCGCATAGGCCTGCAGACGACTGGCCAGACCGTCAAAATCGACCTGGTGCCCGTCAAATTCGGGGCCATCCACACAGGCGAATTTCGTCTTTCCATCCACCGTCACCCGGCATCCACCGCACATCCCGGTCCCGTCAATCATGATCGGGTTCAGACTGACAAGCGTCTTGACATTAAACTCTTTTGTCATGGCGGAAACAAATTTCATCATGGGCACCGGCCCGATGGCCACCGCCAGGTCGACGCGATCTTTTTGCAGAACCTCCTTTAAAACTTCGGTCACGAAACCTTTTCGACCGTAGGAGCCATCATCGGTGCATATATGAAGTTCATCGGATACAGCCTTCATCTTGTCTTCCAGAATCAGCAGATCTTTGCTCCGTGCCCCGATGATGCTGATCACCCGGTTGCCGGCTTCCTTAAAACCCCGGGTAATGGGATACAGCACGGCAATCCCGGTGCCGCCGCCGACGCAGACCACCGTGCCGAGCTTTTCGATGTGGGTGGGTTTGCCCAATGGGCCGATAACGTCCTGGAAGCCGTCGCCTTCCTGCAATGTTTTGAACAGTTGCGTCGATTTCCCAACAACCATATAAATGACTGTAATCGTACCCGCTTTAGGATCAATTTCTGATATCGTCAACGGAATCCGTTCTCCGGTTTCATCGGCCTTTAGAATAACAAACTGACCCGGTTTTGCCCTGGCGGCAATCCGCGGCGCTTCGATCCGGTTTTCGATCACCGTACCACCGGCCATTTCAACGCGTTTTACTATTTTAAACATAAGGTTACTCCTTTTACCTTAAAAAATTTTCAATTGTGTTACAAATTGATTTTCTCGCCAACCGCCGATCTTCTGCGAAGGCGCTAAAGTTCAAATATCCGGATGGAATTGACCTTGGGAAGATCCTGGATCTCGGAAACAACCGCTTCGGGAATCGCCGAATCCGTCCGGATCAGAATGATGTTGTTCTTCCCGCCTTCTTCCATGCCGACCTGCATCCGTGAAATGTTAACATTACGCTCACCCAGAACAGTACCCACACTGCCGATGGCGCCGGGTTCGTCGATATTGTGAATCAGGGCAAGATGACCCTGGGGGACCATTTCGATCCTGAACTTGTCGATCTTGACAATCCGTGCGTCGGCCTTGCCGAAGACCGTACCCGATACGGTCCGCTCCATATCGGTCGTGATGATGGTGGCGCTGATGAGATTCAGATACTCCAGTGCCTCGGTCGTGCTGGATTCGGAAATTTTCACCCCCATCTCCTTGGCGATAACCGGGGCATTGACCGAATTGACGCCGTCCTGGATCAGCACGTCCAGAAGGCCCTTAATCAGCGCCGTGGTGACCGGAGTCATATCCAGTCCGAAAAAATCGCCGCGGTACTCAATCTGCACTTCCTTTAATTGACCGACGGAATACTGGGCCAGCAGGCTGCCCATCCGGTCCGCCAGAAACAGAAACGGGCGCAGTTTCTCCAGCAGTTTGCCGGAAATCGCCGGTACGTTGACGGCATTGATGATGTTGTTGTATTTGAGATATTCGATGATCTGGTTGGCTACGGCCACCGCCACATTGGCCTGGGCTTCTTCCGTGGATGCCCCGAGATGCGGGGTGAGGATCACATTATCGAGCTTGAGCAGCGGCAGATCCATGGCTGGGGGTTCCTCACTGAAAACATCCAGGGCCGCGCCGGCCGCTTTTCCGGAAGTCAGGGCCGCGTAAAGGGCGCCTTCATCCACAATGCCGCCTCTGGCGCAATTGATTATCATCACACCGTTTTTCATCATCTCGAATGCTTCCGCATTGATCATGCCGTGTGTGGTTTTCCCCTTGGGCACATGGATGGTGATATAATCGGATTGTTTGTAAAGCTCTTCCAGAGACACCCACTCGAACCCGCTCTTTTCGATCACATCCGGCTGTACGATAGGATCATACACAACCACCCGCATCTTAAGGCCCCGGGCCCGATCCGCCACCACCGAACCGATTTTGCCGAACCCGATCACACCCAGGGTCTTGTTCATGATTTCCCAGCCCTGGAATTTTTTCTTCTCCCATAGCCCCTGCTTCATGGAAGCGGTGGCCTGGGGAATATTGCGGGTTAATGCCATCATCATGGAAATGGCGTGCTCCGCGGTGGTCACCACGTTTCCGCCGGGGGTGTTCATCACCACCACGCCTTTTTTGGTGGCCGCCGGGATATCCACGTTATCAAGCCCGATGCCGGCCCGGCCCACGACCTTGAGCTGTTTGGCGGCGCTGAGCAGATCGGCCGTGACCTTGGTGGCGCTCCGGATCACCAGTGCATCGTATTCACCGATGATGGCCTTGAGTTCATCCGGGGACAATCCGGTCTTGACATCCGCATCGATGCCGTCTTCTTCCTGAAACAACCTGACCCCTTCCTGTCCCAGATTATCGCTGATCAATACTTTCATTTACTTATCTCCTGCATCTTTTATGTGATTTAAAATGATTCGGCCGCGCATGCCCCATAAAGGCGCCGAGACGCGGTATAGGGTCGCAGCCGGTTTTATCGTCATCATGATGAAATTTTCGGCAGATACACCGAAAATGTCGTTCCTTCGTTGATTCGACTGTCGATCTTTATCATGCCGTGATGGGTTTCAACAATACTTTTAACAATAGCCAGTCCCAGGCCCGTGCCGTTGATATACCGTGTTTTTTCGTTTTTCACACGGTAAAACCGATCAAATATTTTTTCCTGATCTTCTTCGGCTATCCCAAATCCGGTATCGGAAACCCGGATGCAGACATGGTTTTTGTCACTGCTGACGCCCACGCGGATGCTTCCGCCTTCGGGTGTGTACCGAATGGCGTTGGTGATCAGGTTGGTGACCACTTCCTCGATGTTGGTCCGATTGCCCATGATACGAATCGATGACGGCTTATCGTCTAAAATCAGTTCCAGGGATTTTACCGATGCGCGATCGCGATAGAACCCGACCTGGGTCGCCACCAATTCGGCGATATCGAGTTCCTCCTTTTCCTGGTTGATCAGGCCGGATTCAATCTTGGCGATATCAAGCAACTCGCTGGACAGGGCCGCCAGTGATGTTATGCGGTCCGAACTCCGGGTCAGGATTTCCCGCTGCTTATCCGTCAGGTCGCCTGCCAGACCATCGAGGACAACCTTGAGCTGCATCAGAATCGAATTAAGAGGACTTTTGATTTCATGGGCCACCATGGACACGAAATCAGATTTGATCTTATCGAGTTTCTTTAACGCGGTGATATCATGCAGCACGCTCACGGTGCCGAGATTCCGGTCGAGACGATCCCTGAAAGGAATGCAACGCGCACCGATGATTTTCTCCTCACAGCCGTTTTCCTTGATGTTAAATTCTTCGGTCAGCTCCACAAACGTTTCGGGCGGCTGACTCAAGGCCTTGTCGATCATCTCGATGAGCTTAGGCTCCCGAACAATATCGGTAACCGCACAACCGATAACCTCCGTGTCCAGACAGCCCATCATTCGAAGAAACGCCGGATTGGCCAGAGCCACGCATTTCTGGTTGTCAGTGGTGAGCACGCCGTCACCGATCAGGTTGACCATCACGCGCATGCGCGATCTTTGCTTGGCGATATCCTGCAGGGTGCGGATAAATTCAATGGCCTTGCTGATCACCATTCGCAGGTCATTAGGTGAAAACGGCTTGGGCAGAAAATCAAACGCCCCCTTTTTCATGGCGTCGATGGAATGTTCGATGGTGGCATAACCGGTGATGACGATCACCACCGTATCCGGATGAAGGGCTTTGACATGGCTCAGCACCTCAAAACCGGAAATGCCGGCCATCATCAGGTCGAGCAGAACAATGTCGAAATGGGCGCGCTTGATCATCTGAAGTCCCGTCTCGCCGTTTTCGGCCCGTTCCACCTCGCACCCTTCTTCGGTCAGCAGTCGGTGGCAGGCGTCCCGTATCCGCTTTTCATCATCAACCACAAGTACTTTCGGCTGAAAAGAAAATTTACCGACGCTTCGGGTGATGGCCTTGCGGGAATCATCTTCCTTAGGTGCCTGGCATGTCATATCCATATTCTCAGACATGGTTTCCTGCTTTCATTTCCGTTTTTGCCGTTTCAAGGCTCTTTTTGGGATCATCTCCGGCCGACGGGCCGGGGTCTGCCTTGCCTGCCATAATATTTTCAGATAGAGCTTCCGCCGTGATATACTGCGGAAGCTCTATAACGAACGTTGTTCCCCCCTCGCTCGTTTCCTTTACGGAAATACGCCCCCCGTGTTCTTCGACAATGCCGTAAGCAATGCTCAACCCGAGCCCCGTGCTCTTTCCCACCTGCTTAGTGGTAAAAAACGGATCAAATATTTTCGTCAAGTTGGCCTCGGATATGCCCGGGCCGGTGTCGGTCACTTCCAGAAAGACTTTTTTCAACCCCTTGTTCCGATATGTTTTCAGGATCAGCACGCCATTTCCCTCCATGGCGTCGGCGGCATTGATGACCATGTTGACGATTACCTGGTTGAGCTTGTTGGTGTCGACATTGATCAGCATCATCTCTTCCGCCAGCAGCTTTTTTACCGTAATATTGCCGAAGGTCTTAGGATCACGGGTGATCTTGAGGCTCTGTTCCACCAGTTCATTGATCTGAACGATATTTTTCCGGGAATCCGTCCGACGGCTGTATACCAGCAGGCTCTTGACGATGTCCTTACACCGGTCGGCATCCTCGATGATGTATTCCAGGTCATCACGGAAAGGATGATCCGGTCCCAGCTTCTCCAGAATCAGACTTGCATTAAACAAAATACCGGTCAGCGGATTATTGATCTCATGGGCCACGCCTGCCGCAAGCTGACCCAGAGAAGCCATTTTTTCCGATTGTGCAAGCTGTTTCTGGGCGTCCTTTAACTGCTGTTCAACCGCCAGCTTTTCTCGCAGATCGTTGTATATGGCCATGGTCGCGGTTTCATTGCCCTCGTCGTCGTAGATGATGGCGGCCGACATTTCCGCTGGTATCTCCTCGCCGTCGGCGCTGATCAGCGTCACCGTGGTACTTGGCAGTTTCCCCTTGCCGCCGATGCTTTCATCCTGCAGCATCTTCATGATTTCTTTGGCCTGCCCGGGGCGATAAAGCTGCTTAGCGTAACGTATCTCGTCCTTGTTCTCGTTTGTTATCTTGAACAGATCTTTTGCGGCCCGGTTCATCAGTTCGATATTACCCTGGCGGTCGGCGGCCACAATGGCGGCTGCCGAGCTGTGCACCACGCGGCTGATGAATTCCT
>Ga0351930_1006_pt2 | contig 38136 bp, 33 predicted proteins | sample BONcelT113001E10_FD_205823 | JGI IMG/M metagenome (GOLD analysis project Ga0351930, IMG submission 205823) | Enriched cells from coal bed in the Powder River Basin, Montana, United States - BONCAT cells T11 rep2 HSBNCT.T11.300.1.E10 ...
CCCGGATGCCGCCGGAACCGAGCTTGATATTTTCCTTCATCCCCTTGCGGGATATGAAACAGCTAATCGCCCGGGAAAACACCCGCAAGGGGATGAAGGAAAATATCAAGCTCGGTTCCGGCGGCATCCGGGAGATCGAATTTTTCGGCCAGGTCTTTCAGTTGATCAGGGGCGGGGTTGACCCGCATTACCGGAAAAGAGGCATTTTAAATATTTTAAAGGTCCTTGAAAAGGATAACGGCATACCTGAGACGGTCAGCCGGGAACTGGCCGAGGCTTATGTGTTTTTACGTCATGTGGAAAACCGTCTTCAGATGGCTAATGATCTGCAGACCCACAGCCTGCCCGAGCATTCCGACGATCGGCTGCGTCTGGCCCTTGCAATGGGGTATGCGGACTGGCAGCCCTTTATGGATGCCATAGAGACTCATATGGAAAGGATACGTCTCCATTTCAGCCAGTTGCTGGCCACCGACGAGCCGGATCATCCGGAAGACGACCATATCCGGATGATCAATGCACTCTGGACAAACGGGCCGGAAGCAGAACGCAGCATTGAGATGCTGGCAAAAATGGGTGTGGATCGGCCGGATGCCGTGGTCTCGGAATTAAAAAGCTACAGGGATCTCATGGACGCCGATGATGTGAGCCTTCAGGGAAAAAAACGGATAAATCGACTGGTGCCGCAGATTCTGAAGGAAGCGCTTTCCGGCGGCGACCCCGCGACGACGTTGCGCCGCATCCATGAACTGGTAAAATCCATCCGCCGCCGTTCCTGTTACGCGGCTCTGCTGCTGGAAAATCCTGATGCCCTGACGCGGCTGGTGAAACTGGCCCAGGTCAGCCCCTGGATACTCTCTTTTTTGTCCCGGCACCCGCTGTTGCTGGACGAGCTTCTGGATCCCCGCACTTTCAGCGCGCCACTGGACAAGGCCACGCTTTATCGTGAACTCACGGAAAGGATGGAGCGGCTGGGAACCCAGGATCTCGAATCCCGGATGGATGACGCAAGAATATTCAAGCAGATTAATACATTCAGGATTGCGGCCGCGGATGTTGCAGGACATTTGCCGCTCATGAAAGTGAGCGACTGTCTGACATATCTGGCCGAGGTTATTTTGCAACATGCATTGGAAATGTCGTGGACGCCGCTGGTTGAAAAATATGGACTCCCTGCTGGCTGCCATGGGGAAAGTTATGGATTCGCCCTTATTGCTTACGGCAAGCTGGGCGGCCTGGAGTTGGGGTATGGATCGGATCTGGACCTGGTCTTTCTTCATACCGGCCCCGCGGGCAGTACCGCGGGCGGAAGGCTGCCGCCGGTGGATCACGGCCAGTTTTATTCACGCCTGGGCCAGCGGATTATTCATTTTCTGACGACCATGACCCGTACGGGCAAGCTCTATGATATTGATATGCGACTGCGACCTAGCGGCAATGCCGGGGTTCTGGTCAGCCATATTGACAGCTTCGAGGATTACCAGGTACATAGCGCCTGGCCATGGGAACATCAGGCCCTGATCAAGGCCCGGTTCGCGGCCGGTGATCCCGAAGTCGGCGATCGGTTCGCGGCCCTTCGGGAAAAAATACTGCGCATGCCTCGCCAGGCGGCAGATCTTACGGAAGCGGTCCGAAGTATGCGCGTGAGAATGCGTCGGGAGCACGGTGTCGACATCGACGGCCGGTTTGATGTGAAGCAGGATCCCGGCGGCTTGGTGGACATCGAATTTCTGGTGCAGTATCTGATTCTGCTGCACGCCGGACAACATCCGAAGCTGACCGAATGGACGGATGTTGTCCGGCAGCTCAATACCCTGGCCCTGTCCGGGATCATGGATGAGCGGACCGCCCATTTTTTAAAGCATGCATACCTGATTTTTCGATATTGCATTCATCGGCTGACTCTTGAGGAAAAACCGATCCATTTACCCAGGAAACGGTTTGCGGATCTACGGCAGGAAATCATCAGCATCTGGCGGACATGGCTGGGGGGTTAAGGAAGTCATCCGTCAACCGGAGCAGAAGATTAGGCAGGACCGGAAATGTCCGTTATTATCGCACGCGGTAGGTCAGACCCAAAAACACCCGCGTCTCCAGCTCATCATTATGGTTGTCTTTGATGCCGTCGTCCAGGTGTGTGAGCGTAACCGTCGCCTGTGCCCAGATCCGGTTGACCAGGTAGTAGTAAAAGGTTGATGTAAATATGTTGGAAATCCGGTCTTTGGGCTCGCGCCGGGTCGGAAGATCGGCATTAAACGTCCAGGAGTTCTGCCAGTCGATGCGGTTTGATATTTCATAAGTCACCGACATGACGTTGGTGATGCGGTGAACCGCATCATGGCCGAGGACGGAAGTATAGGTCAGCTTTTCGTTAAACTGCAGTAGATAGGAGTAAGGGATTCCCAATTCAAAGGAGGTAAATACCGCCGGATCTTCATCCTTGCCGTCTTCGTAATTGGTGGCCACATAACTGACGCCGGCCTTGATTTTCCATCCGTGCGCGCGAACGCCGAATCGCTCCTGCTCCAGGATATCTTCGATCCGGACGATCCCCATAGCCCCCAGGTTCCCATCCCCTAAGACGCCTTCATTTCTCAAGACGTCTTCCATGGCTTCATACCAGAATTTCTTATATTCCGTGGCACTGTAATCGCTTTGAAATTCTTCCTCCAGATCGATGATTCTTGCCAGTTCCAGGTAGCCCGCATCGGAAATTTTTTCATTGATTACGCCGTAGAGAATCAGGTCGTCGATGATTCGCATGGCCTTGGCCAGTGGCGTGGCGTTATAAATCCGGCCGTATCCCACGCCTGCGCCGATCTTGACGTAGGGTTCATCGGTACTCCGCGCACCGGTTTCCCGGCGGAAACCCACATCAAGGTCGGCAAAGGAGAGGAATTTGGAGTCGCCGAAATATTTGTCGGCATAGGTGCTGGCAAAGGTTTCGTAACCGTAATCTGATCGGTTTTCTTTGTTTTCACCCCTTTCGACATCGATTCGGGCATCCGTGCGGAGCGCCCATTCAAAGGGGACGGAACTGTATCGGGTGTTGTACCATCCCAACAGAAAACCGTTGTAGCTGGCCTGTTCCTGGTTACCGTCACTAAGGTTGAATGCGCCGGTCAGGTAGGCCTCGCGGGAATAACTTTCCGGGATGGTATAGTCCCAGAGGGTGATGGCTGAAGCAACGGCCGGGTACATGATCAAACCCATCAGCAGGAGATATCCATATGTTTTTTGCGGCATGGTAGGCCTTCTTTTTCCATATCAATTCAGAATGTTCGATATAAAATTCCGGTCTTTCCCGGATAAACGGACGTAAAGGTAAAAATACTTAATCGGCGGGGAAAGTCAATGAAATCTTAAAAAATCGAAGAGTCGGATCCGGTTCATTGCCAAAACGTTGAATGTTGCGGTATTGTCCGAGTTGATAAAGACTTTTACGGCCATTAAACATCTTCTCCGTGTTACGGGTGACGGTATCGGAAAAAGGCTTTTATTGATTTTTTTATCAAACAATGATCATATTATAAAAATTCAATCCGGTCCGTCGGGCAATGCAGAGCTCGGGGACAAATATCAGGGATTTTTTTAATGACCCTTTTGAATGCTTCAAATGTTCTATTTTATAGATTAATTTATGGTATTCGTCAATAATAAAATTTACATGTCCGACACCGCAGACGGTGGCCGGCGTACTTATTAATCGTTATTTGTAATCGCGGAAAAGGTGAGACCATGGATATGAAAAAGATCGAGGCGATCATAAAACCCTTCAAGCTCGATGACGTCAAGGAAGCCCTAAACGATATCGGTATCCACGGCATGACCGTTTATGAAGTCAAGGGGTACGGCCGCCAGAAAGGCCATACGGAAATCTACCGGGGCGCTGAATATGCCGTTGACTTTATTCCAAAAATAAAAATTGAGATTATTGTCGAAGCAAGCCGTCTGGATCAGGTGGTTGAGGTTGTAAGGCAGGCCGCGTTTACGGGAAAGATCGGGGACGGCAAGATTTTTGTCAGCCCCATCGAAAGCGCTATCCGCGTGCGGACGGGTGAAAAAGGAACAGATGCCATCTGAAAGCCGTCACTGTCAATGATACTGACGGTGATCGACATGGTATTTTATGGCCTTGTAGGTGAATTTACGGACGGTGGTGTTAAGCATTTTGGCCGCCTGGGAAATATTTCCCCGGGTATGTTTCAGGGCGTCGATGATCATTTCCTTTTCCAGCCGGGCCACCGCGCTGTCAAGGGATAATGCGGGAAGGGAATCCGATTCCTTTCCCGTCTGCAGCGTGGGCGGCAGATGATATCCGTGGATCACCTGATCCTCGCAAAGCAGGACCGCCCGTTCGATGCAGTTTTCCAGTTCCCGGACATTGCCGGGCCAGTGATACGCCATTATCATGTCGATGGCCGGGGTTGAAAACCGGACGATTTTTTTTTCGTTTTCCCGGGCGTATTTTTCCAGGAAAAAATCGGCCAGGACAAGAATGTCGGTTTTTCGTTCTCTTAACGGCGGCATGTAAATGGGAAACACGTTGATGCGGTAATAGAGATCGCTCCTGAAAAAACCGTCCATGGCGGCCTGTTCGAGATTGCGGTTCGTGGCCGCGATGATCCGCACATCCACGGCAATCGTTTTATTGCCGCCCACGCGGGCAAACTCTCTTTCCTGAAGCACGCGCAGCAGTTTTACCTGGACTTCCGGTTCAATGGAGCCGATTTCATCCAGAAACAGCGTCCCTTTATCCGCCAGTTCAAACTTGCCGGGCTTCTGCTGGATGGCCCCGGTAAACGCCCCCTTCTCATGTCCGAACAATTCGCTTTCAATCAGGTTGGCCGGCAGTGCCGCGCAATTGATTTTAACAAAGGGGTGCCGGGCCCGCTTGGAGTTGTAATGAATGGAATTGGCTACCAGTTCCTTGCCGGTGCCGCTTTCCCCCCGGATCAGGACCGTGGCGTTGCTGCCCGCCACCTGGGATATCATCTGGTAAACTTCCCGCATCTTGTTGCTGTTGCCGATGATGTTCTTGATGCGGTATTTTTTTTCCAACTCCATTTGCAGGCGTCCGGTTTCGGCCTTGAACTGTTCCCTTTCCAACTGGATTCTTTCCAGATGAATCACCTTGGTGGCGATCATGGCCGCCAGGACATAAAGAATTTTTTCTCCTTTTTCAAGTAGATAGGCTGGATCGTATTCCCGGTCGACGCTCAGGGCGCCGATAACCTGCTTTTCTTTTTTAATGGGCACGCAGATGAATGAAAATTCCTTATCGCCCAGGCTTTTCCGGGATGCGGTGCGATTGAGAAACCGCGAATCCCGGCTGATTCTGGGAATGGTGACGGCCGCGCCGGTCTGGATGACCTGTCCGGTAATGCCTTCACCCAGTTTGTAAACCCCTTTCTGTCGGGCGCTTTCGGACATGCCGTGGGCCACTTCAATGGTGATGTCCTCGGTGAGGGGGTTGAAAATGGTAATGGCGCCGCGGTTCATGTGCATGGTTTTTGCCAGCAGATCCAGAACATTGTAAAGCGACTCCTTCAGATCCGGCGTCTGATTCAGGATCTGCGTAATCTGATAGAGCAAAGTGATGTCTTCGGTTTTATCCATAGATGCCGGACGACCGCCCCTTTATAAAATATCGATTCGGGATTTGGATTTAATGCCCCAGTAAAGCGTAAGGGGTATTGTTTAAATCATTTTCTCTTTTCACTAGAACGTATGACATATCCTGTCAAGATGAAACGTGAAAAGAAGGTCACGATTTGCCCGCGAGCGGATCATTTCGGGTATCCGGCCCCCTTGTGACCCGCTGGTAATACAGTTTTTTGTCTGTATACATCCGGTCGTCGGCGAGCTTTGAAACCTTTTCCGGCGGGGTTTCATCGGACCCGGCCGTGCCGATACTGATGCGGACCGGCATGTATACGGTGTCTCCGTTTTTATCGAAGCAGGTTAATGTCAGACCCTTTTCTTTTTCACGGATACGCTTTGCAACGTGACGGGCCTGGCCACTGTCGGTGGACGGCAGCAGGAGGGCGAATTCGTCTCCGCCGATGCGTGAAAGCACATCCGTTTCCCGGCAGATCGATTTGAGCATGCCCGCCACGTCCCGTATCATTTCATCCCCTTTGGCATGACCGTATTGGTCGTTGATTTGTTTGAGGCCGTTGACATCGATGATGAAAAGCGAAAAATGCACGTCCGGAAAAAGCCGGGCCCGTTTCAGGGCTTTTTCATATGCCCGGTCAAAGAATGCACGGTTGGCCGTTCCGGTGAGCCCGTCGGTGCCGGCCATGGTTTCCAGGCGGCGCAGCAGGAGCCGGTTCTGGGCCGCGGACGAGACCTGGCCGAGAAATATGGAGATGACATTGAGGGTAAAGGGGTCCGGCCGGGAACCTTTGATGACCATTTTGCCGATGACGCGTTCATCGCGCCCCTGCATGGGCAGGATGGTCCAGAAAGAGTTGCGGTTTTCAGCCCCGCGGGGTTGATCGGCGGATTCATTATCCGGCATATCCTGCTTGATCCGTTGATCGATATCCGGTGCCGTCAGGTGTTTCATCATTTTTAAAAGAATGTTCCGCTCGGGCTCCGTGATCCCCGCAAAAGCCCCGGTTTCAAAAACACCGGCCCGCTCGCCTTCGAAAATGATGCCGAACCCGAGATCCGGAAACAGGGACTTAAGATGAGAGATGGTGAAGGCAAACAGTTCTTCAAATTCTCCAATGGCATGAATTTTTGTACTGGTATCGAGAAGGGAAAGAAAGATGTGGTTCTGCTTTTTGATCAGGGAATGGTTTTTGACGATATCTTCGTTTTTTTTCCGGATGTCCGCCAGGGCGAAATTGAGGTCTCCGGTCCTTTTTTCCACCAGGCGTTCCAGTCGTTCCATGATTCTTGCGTTTTCAATAATCGGCCCTAAGACAACGCCGAGGTTGCGGATCATCTGCTTCTCCGATCCGGTATAGGAGCGCCCGGTTTCTTTGCCGCCGATGATCAGGATACTGATTAGCCGCGACCGGCTGTAGATCGGGACAATGACGCCGGCTTCCTGGAGCCAGTCTTCACCATCGGGAAGGAGGGCGGACCCGGCCATCCAGCGGTCGATGACCGGGCGGGTGATTATCGCGGGTGATTCCGACAGGATTTTATTGAGCACCGGATGCTCCGGCGGAATCTGCCATGTGGTTTCTTTGTCCGGCTGGTCTGCCGCGGCTCTGAAAAAGCCGGCGTCATGATGCGGATTCCATGCCCGCCATCCGGAAAATGTTTTGGTGTCCGCATCGTAAAAAAACATGGCGCAACGGGAATTGGCAAGCACGCGAAAAAGCCAGTCGCGAATTTCCCGATAAATGGCCTTGATGTGATGGATGCCGGATAAGCGAACGGTCAGTGTATAATATTCCGTTTGAATCCGGTCTGAGGAACGCCGGATCATCAGGTTTAAAACGGCGTCCCAGGCACTCTGGACAGGCTTGTAAAACAGCACAACCAGAAGGATGCCCGCAAATACGGCCAACGGTTGTCGCCTGTCGGCAAGTATCAGCCATGGGAGAAAACCAATGCCGGAAAGAAGGATAAGATGGCCGATGGTAAAAAGAACCGTTCGCAACTGCTGCACCGCGATGCGCATATTGTATTTGTAAAGCCCGTAGGCCAGCAGGAGCAGGGAGATGAAAATAAATGTGCCCAGCGGATAGATTTCATATCCGTAAATAGCGGGGGTATTGGTCAAGCTAAGCACTCCCGCGCACACAAAACCGAGAATCAGGTATTTGATGGTGTCTTTTTTATGGGGATCTATGGTCTGTCGTCGGGCCTGCCACAAGATGGCGATACAATAGGCGGTGCCGGCCAGCCAGAGGGCGCTCATGATATCGTAAAGGATCGCCTTTTGGGCGAAAAAACCCCAATAATACGTGTAAACTCCCTGGAAATAAAAGGATGTCTGGGTCAGGGGCGCCATGCATAGACCGATTGCGTAGGCCAGCTGGACCACCCACCACTGATTTTTTTTATCACAGACCAGAAAGGTCAGGTGAAGGTTGGCGCCCAGCAGAATGATCACCAGGAAGAAATGGTCGATCCGGGAAATCATGAGCGCGACCTGGGGATCCGTAATGATGCCGATGAGCAGAATATCCGCGTTTAAAACGGCAAAAGCCGTGCAGATGACGGCAAAAAGAAGGCTTTCCGTCCGGGTTTGTTCCAGGGTCAGGACAAAAATCGATAAAAAAGCGGCGCATACAAACGACAGCAGCGGCGGGATGCCATACGGCACAATGCGGTCGAAGATGTGGCCCGGTGGATAATCCCGGATCAGGGCTACGGCGCAAACCATCAATATGGAGTAGGCCGAGACCAGCCCGATCCGGAGGATGCCGGCGGTCATCTGTTTTCGGGTATATCCGGGAAAAAAGGGATTCATCCGTGCCATTTGCTCACAAAGGTGTTGGTTTGAATGATGAGTTAAGACACGAATGCCGACCCTCTCTTTTTAAAAACCGCACATACCCTTTGAACTCCGGATGGATCTCCATGCCGGGGTTCAAAGATGCGCTTTTAAAACATCCGCCAGCGTCCTTTCAAACCCGTAAAGAAAATGATCCGCGCCGCTGATGATTTCCAGCCGGGCCGACGGGTTCCATCGCGGCACCTGTTTCTTTAGCATGTCCGGCGGCGCAAACGTGTCCCGGCTGCCGGTGATCACAAGCTTCAGGGACGGCAGGTTGAGGGCCGGGGCAAAGGCGAGCATGGCTGCCGGCGGAGCGATCATGATCATCCGCGCGCACACGGCCCCCGCCTCGGACGCGGTCCGGGCATTGACCCATGCGCCGAATGAGTAGCCCGCCAGATCGACCCCGGAAACACCTCTGTCTCGCATGGCCGCAAGCGCCGCATTTACGTCCCGTTGTTCGCCGTCCCCGTCATCATATGCCCCGCTGCTGGCGCCGACCCCGCGGAAGTTGAATCGAAGCGTTGAAAAGCCCGTTTCCTGGAAGGCGTTTTGAAGAATCGCCACCACGTTGTTATGCATGTCCCCGCCATAGAGGGGGTGGGGATGGGTGATTACGACCCCGCGGCCAATATGGCTCTCATGGAGCAGCCCTTCAAGCTGCAATCCGTCAACATTTTCAAACCGGATTTTTTTTTCCGCCATTTTTTTTATCCATGCTGTCCAGTGCGGCAATGATTTCAGCGCCGAACGCGGTTTTCTGCCAGTTTTTCAACCCGGGAAGGGCATCCGGGGTGATGGCGTCCCCCTGATGGCTTTCGGCGACGGCCTTAAGGGCCGCGTTCGGAATCAGGACGCCCGGGTCCATTCCGAGGTGTTCGGCTTTTTTTGTGCGCCAGTGTTTGAGCCGGTCGAATTTTTCAAGGACCATGCCGTTGCCGGCGGCATGGGATTTTCTCGGATAGTGGGGCAGATCCCCGGATGGAATGGAAAGCGCGCTTTGCACGGCTGCCATAATCTGTTTCCCGTACATATGGCGTTGTCGATCGCTGAGGATGCGCGTATTTTCCAGTGCCGCCAGGTTTTCGGGTTTGGTTCGGGCAATGTCTAAAAGCGGTTCGTTGCCGATGATTTTAAAGGGCGGCCGGTCTTTTTGCCGCGCGATCTGAAGGCGGTACGCCAGCAGGGCTTCGAGCACGGCAAGGCTTTGGGGCTCCAGCCGGCCGGCCCCCTTGATCCGGAGAAACAGGGGTTGATCCGCCTCAGGTCCATATCGAACCATGGATAGATCATCACATTCTTCCATGACCCAGTCCAGCCGGTTTTTGCCTTCCAGGCGCGCCCGAAGAAGATGATACAGGGGAATCAGGTAGCGGACATCATCGGCCGCATAAGCGATCATTTCCGTCGACAGGGGCCGCACGGACCAGTCTTTTTTCTGATATTTTTTTTCCAGGGTGACATTGAAATGTTTTCCCACCAGGGCGTTGAGTCCGGTTTCCGGCTCGCCTAGAAAACGGGCCGCCAGTTCGGTGTCAAACAGATTTTCCACCGTAAGTCCGAAATCCCGGTAAAGGCTTCGGATATCATAATCCGCGCCATGCAGGATCTTGACAATAGCCGGATTCGACAGCACGTCGGCCAAGGAGGACAGGTCCCCGACGGCAAGGGGGTCGATGACAAAAGCGGCCCTTGGCGTGGCCATCTGGATGAGGCAGACCTTTTCCGTAAAATGAAACATGGAATCAGCCTCCTGGTCGAAGGCGATTAATGGTTCATGGCGCATGCGGGACACGGCATCGGCAAAGGCGGTGGCATCATCGATGAAATTCAGATTTTCAGGCGCCGGCGGCGCTAAGGGATCGGTCATCGGCATATGGATATCTTTATATTTCTCCTTGACCCGGAAGGTCTTTTTGCTTACATAGCAAAGCAATTAAAAAAACAGAGTATTTGATGGCTTTCTAAAAATCGTTTCGTTTTGATATAAAAGGTTTCAGGGTGAAAAATCAATGATCAATATTACTTTTCCCGACGGGAATGTAAAGACGTTTGAGGTGCCGGTGGACGGCATGGTGGTGGCGAAATCCATTTCCGAGGGATTTGCCCGCAATTGCGTGGCAATGGCCGTTGATGACCGGGTCGTGGATTTGAGCATAACCATCGATAAAGACGCCCATGTGCGGTTTTTTACCGTAAAAGACAAAGAAGCCCTTGAGATCATGCGGCACAGTGCGGCCCACGTCATGGCCCATGCCATCAGCCGTCTCTACCCCGACGCGAAGCTGACCATCGGGCCGGTGGTGGAAGAAGGCTTTTATTACGATATCGACATGGAGCCGGTGTCTGAAGCGGATTTTGAGAAAATTGAAGCGGAGATGAAAACTATTATTGATGCCAAAATTCCCGTTGTCCGCAAAGAAGTGACCAAGGCCGAAGCGCTGGAATTCTATAAGAACGAACCTTATAAGCTGGAAATGATATCGGATCTGCCCGACGGCGCCATTTCTTTTTATACCCAGGGGGAATTCACGGATTTGTGCCGGGGTCCCCATGTGCCCCATACCGGTTTTGTCCGGGCCATCAAGCTGATGAAGGTCTCGGGCGCCTACTGGCGGGCCGATCCGGCCAATCCCCAGCTTCAGCGCATATACGGCACCGCCTATTTTGACAAAAAGGAACTGGCGGCCCGCCTGCATCTGCTGGAAGAAGCCCGGAAGCGGGATCACCGCAAGATCGGGTCGGCCCTGGACCTGTTCAGCTTTCATGACGAGGCCCCGGGCATGGCGTTTTTTCATGCCGGCGGCATGGAGATCTGGAACGCCCTTCTTCAGTACTGGCGGGAAGAACATCGCCGGGCCGGCTATGTGGAAACCAAGACTCCCGTCATTTTGAACCGGAGTCTCTGGGAGCGGAGCGGGCACTGGGAAAATTACCGGGAAAACATGTATACCGTGGTCATCGACGAGACCGAGTCGGCCATCAAGCCCATGAACTGTCCCGGCGGCATGCTGCTGTTTAAAATGAAACGGCATTCCTACAAGGATCTGCCGTTGCGGGCCGGGGAAATCGGACTGGTTCATCGCCATGAACTCAGCGGGGTCCTGTCCGGGCTGTTTCGGGTCCGGGCCTTTCACCAGGATGACGCCCATATTTTCATGACCCCGGATCAGATCGAAAGCGAAATCCTGGGAGTGCTCCATCTGGTCAAGCGGATGTACGGGACGTTCGGTCTGGGTTTTCACCTGGAACTTTCCACCCGGCCGAAAAAATCCATCGGCACCGACGCGCAGTGGGAAATGGCTACCGGCGGGCTTACGGCCGCCCTGGACGCCTATGGAACGGATTACAAGATCAACGCGGGCGACGGCGCGTTCTACGGCCCGAAAATCGACATCCACATCAAAGACGCCATCGGCCGGACCTGGCAGTGCGGCACCATTCAACTGGACATGTCTTTGCCGGAGCGGTTCGATCTCTTCTACGTGGGGGCGGATAATGAAAAGCACCGGCCGGTGATGATCCACCGGGTGATCTACGGCTCCATTGAGCGGTTTTTGGGGATTCTCATCGAGCATTTTGCCGGCAAGTTCCCCCTGTGGCTCGCGCCGGCCCAGGTCGTGGTGCTGCCCATCAATGATGAACTGGCGCCCTTTGCCAAAGAACTGCACCTGCGGCTCGAGGAGGCCGGCTTGCGGTCTTTTGTGGACACCCGGTCGGAAAGCCTGAATAAAAAGGTAAGGGAAGCCCAGTTGTCCCAGATTCCGCTGATCATCACGGCCGGCGAGAAAGAGCGGCAGAACGGCACCCTTTCGGTGCGGACCTTAGACGGTAAGGTCCGTTACGAGATCCCCATGGAAACTTTTATTGAAAGGGTTGGGGCCCATATCCGGGAGCGCCGGATTGAACCGATCATATTTTAACAATCAGGTATGAAAATTTAAATTTGATGTTACGGACATTGTCAGGTCGCATTTGATTTAAAAAACCACAATATCTCGTAATTACCAGATAATGCCAAAATGTGTTGATTAGCTATTGAATTCTTCAGAGGAGGGAAGGATTTTGATGGTGTTATTACTTTTGAACTATTGAATTGTGGGACCGCGGATTTTTGCGGTCCCACACAAATAAAAGTTAGGCCACATTGCCCCGGATCGATCGGGTCATTGCGTGGCCAGAGAAAGTAGGCATTAAGCCCTATAAAAAGCGCTATTGATATCAACGGGTTGACAAATGCGAGAATTTATCGCCAACGCCTATCCGGTGGGCCGATCAGTAATTTCCGGCCTATATCACCTTTGCGCGATCTTTCGATATCGGCACGTTCAGCAACTCGCGATGCTTGGCGCAGTTCCACATCACAGTTACAAACACGCCAATAACCGTAAGCGTGGCGCTGTAGATGGCCGCAGGCAATCTACAGCGCGAGATGTGAGAAACAACATCTACCGGCGCCTCGTATAATAGTAACCGCCTCCCCCGCCGAACAATAAGACCAACACCACAATAAGAATGATAAGTCCTGAAGAACTCATGATAATTCCTCCCTTTACTTGGCTGTAATTTTTTTGTCATTCCCGGAATACTTTTTCCGGGCGATGAATCTGTTCCTTACCTTTAGATAGATTCAATCTTTGTGCCAGTTTTTTAACAGCCTGGATTTTATGATTCATCATTCTGATTTTTATAATTATTCAGTTTAAAAAGCATTTACAGTGATATCAGTAACAGTCATATAAAAAGGTCATATTTAGCCATAGTGTTATATATGGCCCTTTTTTCGACCCTTTGACGCTATAAGTGGCAAATGATAAGGAAAGATTGAAGATGACTTCTTCGATTCAAGAAATTAGAAAAGTTTGAACATTTCGAGTGCATCAAGCGGCTATGAACCGACAGTATTGCTGACCTTCCCAGCGATGAGCAGTCGATAAAAACCTGCAAATTTTTTTGGATTCAAGGAAATACCATATCTTGAGTGATCAGTGCCTGTGAGAAATTATGAATCCACGAAAAATTTGACATAACTTTAAGATCAAATTCAGATTTATACAATTAAGGATATCAGCCCTTAATTCCTGTTTCCAGAAATCCTGTTTTCGATTCCCAGTCCCAAGTTTCGGCGTCATCGGCGGCCCCGGCGATGACGCTCTTACTGGCTTTCCTTGCGTTTCTTGATGTCCAGGGCCGCTTTCAGCCCCTTCTCCCGGATGACCTTGATCTTTAAGCCCAGCTCGGTGAGCTTGTAGAACCGCTTACCGTATTTTTTCAGCAGCTTGGGGTTGATCTCGAAACCCAGGCCGGGTTTGGTGAAGGGCTGGAGCCGGCCGTCTTTGTCCGGAAGGATGGGATCGATGATTCCTTCCCGGAATTCGGGAATCCAGGAAGGCTCCTCAAGGGGATATTCCAAGGGATGGTCGCCGTCCCTGTCGGCTAAAGCCAGGTTCCAGTTGATGTAAAAACCGATGCCGTTGGTCCAGGTGTGGGGGGAATATTCCCTGTCGTGGGTTTTGCAGGCGTCGATGACGGTTTTGACCTGGGCGATGCCGCCGGCGAACACCGCGTCCGGCTGGTAGATGTGGAAGCAGTCCTTTTCAAACATGATCTTGATCTCATCCCAGCCGTAGTTGAGTTCCGCGCCGGATATTTTCACCCGGGACACTTTTTTTAAGGCCGCGTTTCCGTCATAATCCCTGGAATCCAGGGGTTCCTCCAGCCATCCAATATCGTTGTCCGCGCACGCGGAGGCAAAATCCCGGGCCCGGTTGAAGTCCCAGGCCGGGATACGGTCCACGATGGAGACCAGCCACCCCTGGTTGGCGTCCACCCCCAGTTTCAACTGATCGCCGACGCCCTTTCGAATGACCTCGATATGCCGGATATCTTCATGCAGGTCCCTGTTTTTGACGCGCAGCTTGGCGGTCTTAAATCCTTTTTCCTTTTGGGCCAGGAGTTCTTCCACCCGTTTTTCCGGATCATGCATCTCGCCGGTGGACAGGTAGGTGTCAATGGGCCGGGCTTTTCCGCCCAGAAGCTCGTAGACCGGCTTTCCTTCTTTTTTTCCGATGATGTCCCAGCAGGCCGGTTCGATCCAGAAGTTGCGCCAGCCCAGAAAACCGGCCTGCTTGAGCAGGCTCTGAATCCGGTCGATATCCGTTGGATCCGCGCCGATGAGATAGCCGCCCAGCAGATCACCCAGCCCCTCACGCTCTTTTCCCATGGCCGATCCCGCCGAATAGCCGGTGATCCCGTCATCGGTGGTGATCTTGATCAGGGTGAACCGGTTGTGGGTCTGGGGATAGCCCGGAATCCAGGTGGGCCAGAAGGTCTGCGCCAGGGGGATTGATACGTGGAAGAGTTCAATGGCTTTGATTTTCATGAAGACCTCCGCTGATTACAGGATCAATATATATGATATACTTGCAGGAAGGCGGGTATTGAGAGGGGCCGGATGCGCATCCGGCCCCTCTCGCGGTTTATTCGGCGGGGTACATCAGTACATCCTTGAGATCATCCCCGAGATATTCCCGCTCGTTTTCGCCGAGAATGCCCAGAGCAAGGCAGATAAGGGTCCAGAGATGCACCGTCTGCCAGGCGTGTCCCCGGACATCGCTCAGATCGTGGATCTGGGCATGGCAGTTGTGGCAAGGAGTGATGCAGTAAGCTGCGCCCGTGGCCAGAATCTGTTCCGCCTTGAGGCTGCCGTATGTCCGGCGGGCGTCCGTGTAACCGGACTGGAGATACCCGCCCCCGCCGCCGCAACAGTAATTGTTGGACTTGTTGGGCGCCATGTCGATGAAGTTTTCCTCGCCCACCACGGTTTTTACCACAAACCGCAGGTCATCGGCCACCGGGTCGCCGAAGGATTTACGCACCAGCTGGCAGGGGTCCTGGAGCGTGAACTTGACTTTGAGGTCCTTGTTCCAGTCGGAATTGACCTTGAGTTTCCCCTCCCGGATCCACTGTGCGTAATACTGGATGATGCTTTTGATTTCAAAGTTGTAGGGGATCTTGAATTTTTGCGTTCCGAACCGGACCGCGAAAAGCTCGTGCCCTCACTCCGTATTGAGCCAGACCTTGCATTTAAGGTCCTCCACGGCTTTCACCTTTGTCCGGACGATTTTTTCCCAGTTTTCGTCATCGGCCAGGAACAGGCAGTAGTTTTCCGCGGCCCACCCCTTGGTGCCGTAGGTCCAGTCGGCGCCCACCAGGTGAAGGATTTTCCAGAGAGGGACCATTTCATCCGGCTCGGTCACCGGTTCCCGGGAGTTCTGGTTCAAAAAGAATTCCACGCCCTCCTTGTTGATAGGGGCTTCCATTTCCGCGAATTCCGGCTGTGCTTCCTGGTATTCCGACAAAACGTCTTCGACAACAAACTGGAAATCTTCTTCCGTTGCGCCCATGGCGCTGCAAGTATCACTTCTGACGGCCATGTCGCAGGAACTGAGGATCCCTTTGGGTCGCTGATCCCTTGGCCAGGTCTTTCTGGCATAGAAAATCAGCTGGGGGATGTTGATTTTCATGGGACAGACATACATGCACCGGGTGCACATGGAACACATCCACACCCAAGGCGTGCTGGTAATTTCTTCATCCATCCCCAGCGCGGCCATGCGAAGAAATTTGCGTGGATCCATGCCTTCAAGGCCGGTTGCCGGACACCCTGACGAACAAGCCCCGCAGGTCAGGCAGAGGTTCAGGTTCCCGCCTTCCGGCAGCAGATCCTTGACCGTGTCCATAAACATACTTTTTCCCGTGATTTTCAGTGCAGGTTCACCCATATGCAAGCTCCTCCATGTTGACAGCCGCGCGATCAGGCGTTTGGATCATTCATGATCGCAATTTTTTCCATGCAAAATTTTTTCATCAACGGGAACGGAACAAGGTCCGTACCCATGTGATCCAAGCATCCATATGAAGAGATTAAAAATAATTTTATTGACGGATTTTTTTCCGGATGTCAATCGAAAACCGTCTCGGGTATAATGTAGTGCGCCTCGGGGGATGTCTTTCACACGTTCACCTTACTTAGTAACATGATTGTTGAATTACGCCGGAATAATGCGAAATTTTTAATAATTTCATAAGGATGTAATATTCCGAAAATTCAAGATTACTGATAGGTCCGGCTCCGGCCTCGGCCGTGGCCGGGAGGACCGCTTTCAAGGAACTTGCCTGAAGTCGCTTACTGCAAAAATACCGCGTAGCGGGGTAAAGCTTTTTATTTTTACGTTAATCAATTGACAGCAGGGCCGAATTTGAATATTATTAATAATTTTAATGCGAAGAAAAAATAAGAATCAGTGCAATGTAAAAAATGAAAAATAAATTTCTTCCCATTATTATTTTTTTGCTTTTGCTCTGGCTGGCGCCGGGAATGCTTCAGGCCGCTGATAATGAAGCCGGAAGGTCGGGGGGGTTGTCGTCTGAAGATGGCAGGGACCGCCTGCCGGTATACCTGTATTATGCGGACAGCCGGTATCGGTTCTTAACAGGCGAGGCCCGGGTGTTCCCGCCGGCCGACGATCCGGTAAGCCATTGCAGAATGTTGGTGGAAGCTCTGGCCAAAGGTCCTTCTGGTGATTTGATCAAAACGGTTCCGGACGGCACCCGGGTGCTGGCGGTATATATCACCGGGGACAAGACCGCATGGATCGACTTGAGTCGGGATGTCACCACCGGGCCTGGCGGTATCCGGTCCGAAATCATGGCCCTTTATGCCGTCGTCAATACGGTGGTGCTTAACATGCCGGAAGTGGACCAGGTGAAGTTTTTAATCGAAGGTCAGGAGGCGGAAACGCTGGCCGGCCATATTGATATCCGGTTTCCCTTTAAAGCGAACATATTATTGATTCGATGAAAAATTTACAAAAAATCAACCAGATCCGCAACATCGGCATTATTGCGCACATCGACGCCGGCAAAACAACGGTCACGGAGCGGATCCTTTATTATACCGGCCGTTCTTACAAGATCGGCGAGGTCCACGACGGCGAGGCCGTCATGGACTGGATGGTGGATGAACAGGAAAGGGGAATCACCATTACCTCGGCCGTGACCACATGCGAGTGGAAAAATAGCGAAATACACATCATCGACACCCCCGGCCACGTGGATTTCACCATTGAAGTGGAGCGGTCCCTGCGGGTTTTAGACGGTGCCGTGGGTGTGTTCTGCGCGGTGGGCGGCGTGGAGCCGCAGTCGGAAACGGTATGGCGTCAGGCGGACAAGTACATGGTTCCGAAAATTGCCTTTGTCAACAAGATGGACCGGATCGGCGCGGATTATTTCCGGGCGGTGCGGATGATGCGGGAACGACTGAACGCAAACCCGTTGCTGCTTCAAATCCCGATAGGGCAGGAGGACGGTTTCAGGGGGATCATTGATCTGGTGGAGATCAAGCAGGTGCGTTGGGAGACCGATGATCCCAACGGTGGGATTGAAGTCTCCGACATTGCCGATGAATTCAAAGACGAGGCACTGGCATATCGGGATCAGCTTATTGAGCAGATCGCGGACGTGGATGACGCGATGATGGAATTGTACCTTGAGGAAAAACCGATTCCGACCGATACCCTGGTGGCCGCTATTCGAAGGGTTACCCTTGGATTGAAAGCGGTGCCCGTTTTTTGCGGTGCAGCCTTGAAAAACAAGGGGATTCAGCCGCTGCTCGATGCCGTGGTCCATTATCTGCCGAGTCCGGTCGACGTGCCGCCGATGCAGGGGCATCATCCGGATACCCAGGAGGTGCTGACGTTCACTCCTAAGGAAAAGGGGCCCCTGGTGGCCCTGATTTTCAAGGTCTCCATGATGGAGGGGCGCAAGATGTCTTTTGTCCGGATCTACAGCGGTACGCTGGTTTCGGGTGCGGACGTTTACAACCCTTCACTGAAAAAAAAGGAGAAAATTTCCCGTATCATGCGGATGCACGCCAACAAGCGGGAGCGCGTGGAATCGGCACCGGCGGGAAATATCGTCGGCGTGGTGGGTCTCAAGGATTCTTCCACCGGCGAAACCCTGTGTGATGTCGATACGCCGGTGGTGCTGGAAAAGATGGAGTTCTACCGGCCGGTCCTCTCGATTTCCGTGGAACCCAGGACCCGGGATGATCAGGAAAAGATGGATCAGGTCCTGGCTAAGCTCATGGCCGAAGATCCCACCCTGCAGGTGAATCAGGACAAGGATACCGGCCAGACCATTTTGTCGGGTATGGGCGAGCTTCACCTGGAGATCATTATCAGCCGGATGAAACGGGAATACAACACCAACGTCAACGTGGGCAAGCCCCAGGTTGTTTACCGGGAAACCCTCGCTAAAGAAGCCACGGCAACGGCCGTTTTCGACAAGGAAGTGGTCGGCCAGCGACATTTCGCCGAAGTTCGGCTCGTGGCCCGTCCCCTGTCCAGGGGAAGCGGTTCTGGTTTTCGTGCAGAAGCCCCGCCGGACGAAGTTCCCGAAGGGTTTGTCAAGGCGGTGGAACAGGGTGTTCGGGAAACCATGGAATACGGCCAGCTCATGGGATACCCGGTGGTGGATGTAGAGGTGGTGTTGACGGGTGGGTCGTGGAAAGAATCCGTCGGGTCGGACCTGGCCTACAAGGTTGCCGCGTCCATGGCCTGCCGGGAAGCTTTTCAAAAGGGTGCGCCTTACCTGCTGGAGCCGATAATGGACGTGGAGGTTTACGTGCCGGATGCCTTCATGGGCGAAGTCATCGGCGATCTGAACGCCCGGGGCGGCAAAATCGAATCTATTTCCGCAAAAGCGGAGAGCCAGAGCATCGCCGCCATCGTGCCGTTGTCAAAGATGTTCGGTTATGCCACGGCCCTTCGGTCCGCTTCCCAGGGCCGGGGGAACTTCACCATGAAGTTTTCGCACTTCGATAAAGTTTAACAGCCCCGTCGGATTTCAGGGTTTTGATTTACCAGGTATAAGGTCTTCCAGCCCGGCATCGATTTTTTTGCGCCGGGCCTCGTCTTTTTCGTATTCCAGCGCTTTTTTGAAATGAAAGGTGCTGGTTTTATGATCTCCCTTTTTCATATAATAGAGGCCGAGGTTATAGTGGGCGCCGCCGAGGTCCTCCAGCTCGCCCAGGGTGATCCCCATGAAAAGGAGAGCATCGGCGTAATCCGGGTAATAGCGGATGAGGATACGGAAAGTTTCGGCGGCATCCTGGAGATGACCGAGTTGCATCTGGGACCGGCCGAGGAAGAAAAGTCCTTCCGGACCACCTTCCTTGAGGATCGGCGATGTTTTTAACAGCGCAAGAGCGTTTTCATAATCACCGGCCTGAAAATAAATTCTTCCCAGATCGTGTTTCAGATAGGGATCATCGGGTTCCGCATCAAATACCTTCACCAGGTAAGGCATCGCGGCCCTGGAATTGCTGCCGCGGGCCAGTGCCAGGCCGTATCCGTAGTTTGCCGTCAGATCGTCCGGTTGCCGCTCAATCAGGGCGGCGAAACGGCGCGTGGCAGTGTTCATGTCGCCATACATTGCGGTCAGGCGGGTCCGGACCCGCAAAAAGTCCGGTTCGGATTCGATTTTCGGTATGTCCCTGTTTTCCAGCAGGGCGCCAAGATAGATGATCCGGTCTTCGGTGGCCGGATGGGTTTTCAGGTAGGTGGGGATGTCGCTGGTATCAAACCAGTCCACCGCGCGGATTTTTTTCAGCAAAGAGAGCATGGCCGAAAGTTCGTATCCGGCTTTTTGGAGATAGGTCCGGCTGATCTGGTCGGCCTGCATTTCATTTTCCCTGGTATAGGCCAGGACCATGGTCTGGCCGGCTGCCATGGACCCGATGGTCAGGGCGCTGCCGGCGGTGGGGGCGCCGCCGATGCCGATAAGTATGCCGGCCACAACTCCGGCCATTGTCGCTATGCTGGTCCTTTTTGATTTTGCGATCAGGTCGGCGATGTGGCGGCTGGACACATGGGCGATCTCATGGGCGAGAAGGGCCGCGAGCTCATGTTCATTGGCAAGGGCTTCAAACAGGCCGCTGAAAACAAAGATATTTCCGGCGGGACCGGCAAAGGCGTTGTAGGTATCCTGGCGGATCACATAAAAGCGGTATTGAAACGGCTGGGTAGGAAAGACCGAAACGATTTTCTGACCCACCCCATTGATGTAATTGTTGATCATCGGGTCATCAATGACATCGTAGGCTTGGTGCACGGCATCCAAAAAGGCGTCGGCAAGCTCCGCCTCCTCCCTGATGGACAGGCCTTGGGCCGTATCGACAAACGGCCATCCGGTCGTCAGGGCGATTATGATCCATAGCGAAATTATTTTTTTAGCATACGTCATCATTGATGATGTTGCTCCTTTAGTGTGCGGGATTTAATTTTTTCGAATAATAGGGTCTCATATTTTTAAGCGCTTTTCAAATGGACAATCTTATGGTAATGGTATCCAATTATTAATGCTTTCGTGAAAAGTCTTTCAGAATAACCGGCAAATGCCGCAACCTTTCCGGACAATGGTTATATCATGACACATACGATTTGCATTGCAAATCAAAAAGGCGGAGTGGGCAAGACCACCACCGCCGTCAACCTGGCCGCGGCCCTGGCCACGGCTTCCAAAAAGACCCTTCTGGTGGATTGCGATCCCCAGGCCAATGCCACCACCGGACTGGGCATCGACAAGAACCGTATCAGCAAATCCGTGTATCACGGTCTGATCGGACATGCCCCGGCCGATGAGATCATTATGGGCACCGAGATTGAAAAACTTTTCATCATCCCTTCCAGAACCGAGCTATACGGGTTTGAGTTCGAGATGATGGGGGATGCGGCGCGCTACACCCTGCTGCGTCGTTTTCTGGCGACCCTGCCGGATGGTTATGATTATATCATGCTGGATTGCCCCCCGTCGCTGAGCCTGCTGACCTTAAACGCCATGACCGCCGCCGATGCCGTGCTGATCCCCCTGCAAAGCGAGTTTTACGCCCTGGAGGGGCTGGGTCAGATTTTTCAGACCATCAAGCGGATCCGGCAGGGGATGAATCCGGACCTGCAGATCGAGGGGATTCTGCTGACCATGTTTGACCGCCGGACCAACCTGGCCAATCAGGTGGCGGATAATGCGTCCAAGCATTTTAAAAATATGATTTTCAAAACCCGGATTCCCCGAACCGTCCGCCTGGGCGAAGCCCCGAGCTACGGTAAGCCGATTCTGCTCTATGACCCGGTGTCGCCGGCCACCCAGAGTTATAACGCCCTGGCCCGGGAGATTATCCGGGGTAAACGGGCCAAAGAGCGGGTGATGATTGTTTAAAACCATAAAAGGGGTGATCATGCCGGAAAAAAAACCCACATCCGATGACAGCGGCGCAAAAACCTCAAAACGGCGGAAAACCGGCCTGGGCATGGGTCTGGACGCGCTTTTTCCGGATATCGGCCTGCGCCGGGACAGTCTGCCGGAAAATTTTTTCGAATGCGACATCGACCGGATCCGGCCCAATCCCTTTCAGCCCCGCCGGCATTTTCCGGAAAACGAGATGGCCGAGCTTGCCGACTCGATCCGTTCCCAGGGGGTCTTGCAGCCCCTGCTGGTGCGCCAGGCCGGAGAGGATTTCGAGCTGATCGCCGGAGAGCGGCGACTTCGGGCCGCCAAACTGGCGGGCCTGTTTAAAATCCCGGTGATGGTAAAAGACATCGCGGATGAATCCCTTCTGGAACTTTCCATCATCGAAAATATCCAGCGCCAGGATTTAAACCCCATTGAAGAAGCCGAAGCCTACCAGCGGCTCCTGGAGGAATTTCATCTGACTCAGGAGCAGATCGCCGAGCGGGTGGGGAAAAACCGGTCCACGGTGGCCAATTTTATCCGGCTCAACCAGCTTTCCCCGGACATTAAAGCCTCGGTCCGTGACGGGCTGTTGAGCATGGGTCATGCCCGGGCCATTCTCGGGGCCGAAACCACGGTCCTGCAGCGGGAAGCCTGGAAACTGGTTATTTTAAAGGAATTAACGGTCAGGGAAACGGAAAAGCTGATTCAGCGTTTAAATAACGCCCGCCGGCAGGCAAAGGATACGGAATCATCGGCGCCTGTTGAAAACGTCTATTTTGAAAGCGTGGCCCAGGATCTCTCCAAACGTTTCGGCACCCGGGTCCAGATCCGCCGCCGGGGTAAAAAAGGCAAGCTTGAAATTGAATTTTACTCGGATGAGGATCTCGATCGTCTTCTGGGCCTGATCAAAACAGGCTGATCATGACGGTTCATATTATTATCGACGGCTACAACCTGATCCGTCAGTCCCCGTCCCTGGAAAAAATCGATCGCCAGGATCTTCAGCGCGGCCGGGAAGTCCTTGTCGAACGGCTGGCCGCCTACAAAAAAGTCAAAGGATATCCGGTCACTGTGGTGTTCGACGGTGCGGACGCATTGCCCGGCATGGATGCCTCTGACCGGGAAAAAGGGATCCGTATCCGGTTTTCCCGGCATGGCGAAACCGCTGACGCGGTCATCAAGCGCATGGCGGCCCGTGACAAGGAAAAGGCCCTAGTTGTGAGTTCGGATCACGCGGTGGCTGATTTCTGCTTATCCCGCGGCGCATCGGTGGTCGGCTCCCGGGAATTTGAAGAGCGGATGGACATGGCCGCGCAGATGGCGGCAGCCGGAAATATCATGGGAAATGAGGCCGATGAAGGCTGGTCGCCCAGCACCCGGAAAAAAGGGCCGTCCCGCCGGGCGCCCAAACGGGAACGGAAGCACCGGCAGCGGATTATGAAAATATAGGGGAACATGAATGCTCAGGATTTGCGTCATCGATGGCCAGGGAGGCGGCATCGGGGCCGCGGTGATCAAGCGGCTGCGGGATGTTTTTGAGGACCGGGCCGATATCATCGCCCTGGGCACCAATGCCATCGCCACTTCCCAGATGCTCAAGGCCCGGGCCAACCGGGGGGCTTCCGGTGAAAACGCCATCGTGCGCACCGTGGCTGTGGCGGATCTGGTCATCGCGCCCGTCAGCATGGTCATGGCCCATGCCATGATGGGAGAAGTCACGCCCCGCATGGCCGAAGCCGTGGCGTCGTGTCCTGCCCGCAAATATCTGATTCCCCTGTTCCAGGAGAACATGGAGATCGTCGGCTTGACATCGGCGCCCCTGCCGCACCTGATTGACGCGCTGATAGAGTCATGCCTTGCCGATCATGTTGGATCAATGGATAAAATCCGTTGAATCATGCTATAGTATTAAAACAAAAATAATCAATAATACAAGGGGTTGCTAAATATGTGCGAAGCCAGTGCCTATCTTATCGACGGCGACAAACAGGAACTCATCATGGAGGCCGTGGACACGGTGGAACCCGAAGACGGCGGATTCAAGCTCATCAATATCTTCGGCGAACAGAAGTTCATCCGGGGCGTGATTCATTCCCTGGCTCTCGTGGAACACAAGGTTTACTTTCGGAAAACCCCCTGACCCATGAAGATCGCCATTGCCAGGACCGCCGGGTTCTGCATGGGGGTGCGCCGGGCCGTGGAAATGGCTCTAGATGCCTCCAACCGGACCTGCGGCCCCATCTGCACCTACGGCCCGCTGATCCACAATCCCCAGGTTCTCCAGGTTCTTGAAGAAAAAGGGATTTCCGTGATCAACACGATTCCGGACCACGGGGCCGGCACCGCCATCATACGGGCCCACGGGATTCCGCCGGCCGAACGCGAAGCCCTGAAACAGGCGGGTTTCGATGTTATCGATGCCACATGCCCCAAGGTGATCAAGGTCCAGTCCATCATCGCCAAACACGCCCGCCAAGGGTTTGCGGTGATCATCATCGGCGACAAGGCCCATCCCGAGGTCCGGGGATTGCTCGGATATGCCGGCGAAAACGGTTATGTGGCGGAAAACATGGACGCGCTTGCGGCTCTGCCGGCATTTGAACGGGCCATCATCGTGGCCCAGACCACCCAGAATACCGAGTTTTTTGCCGCCGTCAAGTCATGGACAAGGCAGCATTATCCCGATTACAAGGTCTTTGACACTATTTGTGATTCCACGGAAAACCGCCAGGCCGAGGTCAAGCGACTGGCCGCCGCCGTGGACGCGGTGGTGGTGGTGGGCGGTTTTGACAGCGGCAACACCCGGCGTCTTTATGAAATCGCCCGTGAAACCGGCAAGCCGGCCGTGCAGATCGAAACCGAGGGGGAACTCGATATCCAGCGCCTTGGAAACGCCGAGCATATCGGCGTGACCGCGGGGGCATCCACCCCCAACTGGATCATCAAGCGGGTCTTCAGGGAGCTGGAAAACCGGCTGATCTACAGGGAAGGTCCGTTGCGGCGCTGGTGTCATCTGCTCCAGCGCAAATTGCTGCTCTCCAATATTTATCTTGCCCTGGGCGCGGGGTGCCTCACCTATGCGGCGGCCATGCTCCAGGGCCTGAACCCGTCCATGCCGGCGATATTGACGGCCATGTTTTATCTGCTCTGCATGCATACCGTAAACAACCTCATTGACTCCACATCCGACCGGTACAATGACCCGGATCGCGGCAATTTCTACCAGGAAAACCGGCATCTTCTCTGGGCCATGGTTGTCGGGTCCGGCATCGGGGGACTGACGGCCGCCTACCGGATGGGACCGCTGTTTGTCGTGCTGCTGGTCTGTATGAGCCTGATGGGCGTTATTTATATGATCAGCCTGGTGCCCCGCATGGCGGGCGCCGCTATTCCGCCGAAAATTCGTGAGATTCCGGGTTCCAAGACTGTCCTGGTGGCCCTGGCATGGGGTCTTGTCACCTCCATTGTGCCGGCCATTGCCGGATTCGGAAGCATCCGGCCGGAAACGGTCCCGGTGTTTGCCTGGGCCGTGAGTCTTGTTTTCATCCGGACGGCGTTTTTCGATATTCTGGACATGCAGGGAAGCCGCATTGCCGGAAAAGAGACGATTCCGATTCTGCTCGGGGAAAACAGAACCATGTATCTGCTCAAGCTCCTGTCGGTGCTGGCTGCCGGTCTGATCAGCCTGTCCGCCCTGGCGGGCTGGGTGTCGCCGTTGGGCTTTCTGCTCGGCATCCTGCCGCTGTTCATGCTGGTTTTTCTGTTTTCCTATGAACGCCGTGGATTTTCACCGGGATTGCGGCAGGTGTTTCTGATGGAAAGCCATTTTATCCTGGCGGGCGTCCTGGCCGGATTGTGGGCGGTGCTGTCATAATGCGGCGAAGCTGCGTAACCCGGAGACCGGAAAATAGGAACCGGAATCAAGGGTTAAGGGAATAACGGGGGTTCCAGGCCCATCAGGAGGCGGCGGATATTGGCCTGATGCCGCCGGATCACCATGACCGAGATGATCAGGGCGCACCCGAATATAATGTAAGGCCCTTCGAACCAAGCAACGCCCATGGGGATCACTGCCGCCGCCGCCAGTGATCCCGCGGAAACCCGTCTTGAGAATCCGGCTACCAGCACAAACGCCGTCACGGCGATCCCGAGGGCGACCGGCGACAAAACGGCAAAACACCCGGCGGCCGTGGCCACGCCTTTCCCGCCGGTTTTAAATTTCAGATACACGGGGAACAGGTGGCCGAAAAAGGCGCACAAAGCAGCCGCGGCCATCCACAGGTCCCTTGTGAGGCCGCCGGCGCCGGAGTCCACCATCCATCCGGCAAGGGCCACCGGAATGGCGCCCTTGAGCACGTCGCATATCAGTGTGGCGATGCCGATCGGCCAGCCCCCGGCCCGGCGGGCGTTGGTCGCGCCGATATTGCCGGAGCCCACTTTTCGCAGATCCAGGCGGGTCGTCATTTTCACCAGGATCAGGCCCGACGGCACCGCGCCCAGCAGGTAAGCCGCCACGCAGAACCCCGTCATGATAATGATTGCATTGACGCTCATATCCTTATAATCATATCTCCATAATAACGGCATCCTGAATAATCCGGAAAGCCGTCAAGTTTGCGTATTGTCCAGATTAGACGATTCGGACGATGGTATCAAGAATCGAATGTTGCGCCGAATGTTGTGATGATGTAAACGGCGGCGGCAAGCGCCCGATGTTAACCTGAAAGCACCCGATTGCGCCTGGAAAGGAAAAAAATCATGGAACCGATTGAAATTCCCATCGACGGCGTCCTGGACCTGCACACCTTCCTGCCCAAAGAGGTCAAGGATCTGGTCCATGAATACATTCTGGCCTGTCTTGAAAAGCGGATTTTTTCCATCCGCATCATTCACGGTAAGGGGAAAGGCATTCTGAAACAGACGGTCCAGTCGGCATTGAACAAAAATCCGCATGTGGCCGCTTTTACGGACGCCCCGGCAATGGCCGGCGGATGGGGTGCCACCGTGGTCACCCTGAAACAGCCGGCGCAAACAGAGACACCAGAGTGAAGTAACAGTTAATTATTTAAATTTATTTGAAGAAGCGCGGTTGGAAGCGCGGTGCGCATTCTTGGTTTATGAGACCGGGCGCGTTTAAAAGGGTTGTTTTCGTCGAATCTATGCAACATCTTGATAAAGTAGAAAAAATAGATAAAAAAATATTTTCCGCCCTTTTTTTTTCCATATTTGCGGCGGTCACGGGGATCGGCATCGTGGTGCCGCTTCTGCCGGTTTACGCCCATGACCTCGGGGCCAGTGGATTGCATATTGCCTTGATCTTCGGCGGTTTTTCCATCAGCCGGACGATATTTCTGCCCATGTTCGGCCGTTGGTCCGATAAAAAGGGTCGGAAACCGTTTTTAACGGTGGGGCTGTTTTTTTATTTTATCATCTCCCTGGCATTTATTTTTGCCAGGGATCTAAACAGCCTGGTGATCCTTCGCATTATCCAGGGAGCGGCGTCCGCCATGATCATGCCCGTTGCCATGGCCTATGTGGGCGATATCACGCCGGAAGGCAAAGAAGGCACGACCATGGGCCTTTTCAACATGTCCATTTTTCTGGGGCTGAGCATCGGCCCGCTGCTGGGCGGCGTCATCAGCGATCTGTTCAGCCTTCAGGCCGCGTTCGCCTGGATGGGCGCCCTGGCATTCGGCGCCTTCTGTCTGAGCGCCGTGTTTCTGCCGCCGGTGCATACGGAAAGAATCGTGTTTACCGGTTTTCATGCCATTCCCTGGAAACAACTGATATGGGATCTTTCGATCCTGCGCCTGTTTATCTTCCGGATGGTATATGCCACGTGCATCGGCATTATCTGGGGGTTTCTGCCGGTCTACGGCGCGGTGTCCTTCGGGTTGTCCAGCGCGGCTATCGGGACCCTGGTGATGTTGGGCGTGGCGGTCAACGGCGTCATTCATGTGCCCATGGGTGTGGTGGCGGATCGCCTGGACAAGCGCAAACTGGTGATCGGCGGCGGCGTTATCGCGGCGGCCGGCATCAGCGTGATGGGTTGTGCCGAAGGGTTCTGGGGGTTGTTTTTTGCCAGCGCGGTATTCGGCATCGGCGGCGGGATCGCCATGCCGTCGCTGATGGCCCTGGCCGTTGTCAGCGGCAATCAGAACACGGCCATGGGCGCCGTCATGGCGATGATCACCATTGCCCACAGCCTAGGCATGCTGTTAGGCTCGCTGTTTGCCGGTGTCATGATGGATCTTGTCGGCCTGCAACTGGCGTTTCCGGCCGGCGCCGTGATCATGCTGGCGGGTGTGGCCGGTTTTATGGCCTTGACATACGGATCTGAAATTGACGGTTTTATCAAACGGGGATCGGCATGAAAGTGGATCCGGCAAAAAATTATGCCGTGGTATCGGGCGATTTCATTGGGTTTTCCGGCCTGCCTGCCGAAACCCGTGAAGCGTCATATCATCTGGTCAAGCAGGCCGGCGCGGAACTGGCACGCATGTTTCCCTCAGCCATGCCCTGGGAGGTGGACATGTTCCGGGGGGACGGCTGGCAATTCGTGCTGGCCGATCCGATAATATCGCTTCGGGCCGCACTTTTTTTCCGGGCCTATCTCCGGGCCCGGGCCGGCGGGCATCCCACGGATGTGAGACTGGCCATCGGCGTGGGGCCCATCGATTATGTGCCGGACAACCGGGTATCGGCCGGAGACGGAACCGCGTTCCGGCTCTCCGGGCGCCTTCTGGATCAGATGGCTATGCAAAAAACCGGTTCCATGCGTTTTGTCATGGAAGACGAGAAACGTTCCCTTCCGTTAGATGGCATCACCCTGATGATCGGCGCCCTGGCCGACAACTGGACCGAACGCCAGGCCCGGGCCGTGGCCGGGGCCCTTCAGGGCCTGACCATCATGCAGATAAGCGAACAATGGCCGGATAAGATATCGCGCCAGGCTGTGGGCAAGCATCTTGCCCGGGCACGATGGCCGGAAATCCAAACCGGCCTTAAAATTTTTGAGTCTGCGGCATCAAAACCGGAGATTTGACTATTGGATCCGGGCGATTTTGACGATATTTCGCTGATAGATGGCGCCGGAATCAAGGGTATGGGTCATTTTTATCACATGCAGGCGGCCCTGGGCGAACAGTTGGATGCATTCGGGATAGAGTTCCCATTCCAGGGCAAGGCCTTTTTTGCGGACGGTATCGATGGTGTCGTCATCCGTGATGGGAAAGGCCCGCTGGCCGATGATGGGGCCGGAATCCTCGCCGTAATCAATATAATGCACGGTGCAGCCGCCGATGCGGCAGCCGTATCGGAAGGTGTCGCCGTATCCGTCCACGCCGGGAAAGGCCGGCAGCAGAGCCGGGTGGATGTTCATGATGCGGGGCCTGCCGGGTTCGGTATTGACCCGGTCGATGAAATACGGGGTGAGGTTGCGCATGAACCCGGCCAGCACCAGCAGGTCAAAGGGATGGGCCGCCATTTCATTCAGAAGGGCCGCCTCTGCCGCGGCGCGGGTGCACAGAAACCGGTTCACCTTTCCCCTATCCGCGTCCGGCGGGAAAAACCGCTGTTGGCCGCGGATTGCTTCCAGGTCGAAATCAAGGGGCAGCCGGTCCTTGAGGCGGGCGGTCGGGTCTGGGTCGTTCCACGGCCCGTCGATGGCGGAGGGGAAGTCGCGGATGATATCCGCATAATCGACCACAAAGGTCGAGATCTTTTTTGAGGCCGCTTTTTCCAGGCCCGTGGCATCAGGATTGTCCGATCCCGCAAACACCACCCGGCCGTTGATCCGGCTGGTCTCACACGCGGCGATGATGGCATCCATATTGGTTCCCGAACCGCTGATCAGAACGCCGATGCGGATGCCCGATGAAGCAGTCAAATTATTTTCCATCACCGTCCCCCGAAGGAAAGGTCCATATCCGAGGGATAGGTGACGGCGAATCCGTATTCCAGCGCTTTTTCCTTGCCGGCCGGGATGTTGAGGGTCCATTCAAGGCGATCCGCTTCTTTTTTCGGGGCCGGGCCGATGATTTTTTCATCCAGCTTGATGCGGCCGTCGCGGATCTGGGGGAGAGCGTCTTCCACCAGTACGGTCACATCATGGGGTTTGCGGTTGACCAGGGTCAGCCGCCAGTGCCACCGGTAGGCCTTTTTGCCGCCGAACAGGCCTTTTTCGTCGGATTTTTTTTCCACCACGTCAAATTTCACGTCCAGGCCGGGATCAGAACCGAAAAAGAGTTTGGTTTCCGGGTCGAAAAGGGAAAACAACCGGGACGCCACCATGGCCCCGTCGATTAAAAACGTGGCTTTTCCTTCGGGGAGCCGGACAAAGGCCTCGTCGTCCAAAACCATCTGGGCGAACAGAAACGACTGCCGGTCCTCATAAGGCCGGACCAGGTACTGGAAATCGGCTTTCCAGGATTTGGCGCTCACGGCGATCTGCCGGTTTTCGCCCGAGGGCAGGGTCTGCCGGCCCAGATCATAGGTATCGAATAAAAAACCTTCCTGGCGTTCCGGCTCCGGAGGGGCGCCGGCCATGGATTCTTCAAGGGCGGATGCCATATCCGCTGCAGCGGGGGCCTGCATCAGGGCCCCTTCCGCTTTCATCCGCATGGGGTAGACTTCTTCCCGGGGCTGTATAATCCAGGGCCGCAGTTGAGGCGGCTCGGGCCTGGGCCGAGCCTGGGCCGTGGCAAGGGTCATCTGTACGTTTTCCCAGTTGACGCCGGTCTCCTGGGAGATATCAGCGTACCAGGAAAAGGCGATGTCGGATTTTTCCGGCCGGGCGTTTAAGGTGTAAACCGGCCGCCACCGGCAGTTGGCAATATAATAATCGCAGGTCAGGCTGATTTTCCCGGTGGCTTTTTTATTAAAGTACACCGTGGTCTGCCATCGCTTTTCGGCCCGGCCCGTGAGGCTGTCGAGTTCCTTGCGCACCGCGGCGATCTCTTCCATGATAGGTTCCATCGACTGCTGCAGGGGCAGGATGGCCGAGGCGGCATCCGTGATCCCTTTGCCGATGGCTTCCCCGATTTTTTCAACGGAATCAACGGTTTCCGGAAGATTTTTGCTCAGGTGCTCCCAGTAGGCCACCGTGGTGTTAAGGGCCTTGATTTTCGCGTCGATCCGGGATTTTTCAAGATTGAGTTCCCCGAGCCGTTTTTTGAGTTCCGCCATGCGGTCTGCCGCCTCGATGGTCTGCAAATCCATGGTCACGCCCAGAAGGGTCAAGCCGGCTTCCGGCGGGATCCGGACGGAAAGGGTGTCTTTTACCGCGTGAACGGGCAGGAAAAAGCGCGCGTACACCCGGTCGCCTTCGGTCATGACATCGGCGGTGATCTGTTCGGTCACTTTGGCGCCCTGGGGAAACAGCGTGACGGCGGCCGGTTTGGCCGCGGCCCCGGAGGCGACGGCAAGGACGGCCCATGCCGCAACAATCAACAACAGGAACACGCGAAACATCGGGTGGTGTCTGGTGGTGGTCATGGGGCCTCCTCCGGATGGGTGTCATCCATTAACAGGTTGATGATCTCTTCGGCCGTGAACTGGGAAAGCAGGAACGGGTGGTCGTTTTCCGAGGAGATGGCGGGATAAGCCGTGTCCTCGGGGTCATGTTTTTCAAAAATGGTCAGAATCCGCTCCATGCCGTCGTTTATGATGACGGTGATCAAGGGCGATGTATACGATTCCTTGGACCGGTCCTCGATAAATTCCCGGCATTTGAGGTTAGATACCGTTGAGAGCAGGTCGTTAATGTCGGACTCGGAAACCGGATTGCCGTCGGCATCCTGCCAGATAAATTCAGGCGCCGGGGCCGTTTCTTCGGCCGGGGTTTCGGCTTCGGCCGGTTCTTCAGGAACTTCCACGGGTTTTTGGACAAGGCTCAGTATAACGGGCGGGGCATCCGGTCTGGCGAGGCTGATCTGTTTCACGTTGTCGTGCGTGACGGTCAATACGGTTTTGTCCATGAGATCGCTCCGGCTCCGCTCAAACCGGGACCGGAAATTTTCCCGGGCATGATAGACGCGGTTGTCGTCGGCGATTTTGACAAAAGTATGCTGGTGGGACGGCGCGGTTTTGCCGATGTCGAGCACCCGGAGTTCCCGGTCGTTTGATAAGGCTCTCACCCGGATTCGTTTTTCGTCATCCAGATCATAGCGCTGGTCATTGCCGGCTTCCGACACCAGGGCCGTCAAGGTCAGGTTCCGGATTACATCGAGCATGGGTTTGACCCGGCTTTCATCGGCCTTGAACCGGCCCGGCTCCACATACCAGGTTTCGTCGCGTTTCCGCAGTTCCAATGTTGCATCACCGGTGATTACCTCAAGGGCGGTGATATCGTTTTCCTCCAGCGCGGGAAGCGCCGGCAGTTCATAATGGGTCCGGTCGGCGGTTTTCTGAAAAAACAGGTAGGCGGCCAGAACCGCGATGACAAGGCCGAGAATGATCAATTCTTTTTTCGATTTCATTGGCTTATCCTTTATTGAAACAAGGCTTGTATATAGTTCCGCTTGGCCCGTCGCCGCAGCCACATCCCCAGACCGAACAGCACCACCAGGACCGGCAGGCCGGCGATATTGATCAGCTTGATCAGATCTTTGGTGAATGCCGTGGTGTCGTCCAATGGATTGAACTGCTGAACCTTGCTCCGCATGACGGCGATATCGGCCCGGTGGTTTAAGGCGTCGATGAGGTTGAGCACAAAAGCGGCGTTGGGGGTCTGGCCTTCCCGGTCAAGGAGGTTGTCGCGCAGCAGGGCCGATGATCCCACCACGCTGATTTTCCCCGGCCGGCCTGCGGCGATGAAATCTCCGGCGGCTTCAATCCCGGCGATGCCTTTTTCCGCGTCCGCGGCCTGATCTTTTTTATCGTCGGGCTGTGTCCCGGTTTCCCGGGGTGTTTCGGCAAAGATATCCATGTCCTGGTCATCGCTATCGTCGTCCGCCGGTGCGGGTTTCCGGGGGATTTCTTTTCCGGCGAAATAACTGGAAAAATTCCCTTCGATCATCCCGGCGATAAGAAACCGCTTGAACTGGTTTTGATCCTGGGGCGGTTGAATAAACATGGGATTTAAATTGATCTGGTCCCGCATTTCCCAGGATTCGTCTGATGTATGCAGCAGGGGATGGGCCGTCAGATTGCCGGCCTTGACAACCTCCGGGTCAATAAACAGCGGAGAGTTGTTCATGGTGATCAGGCCTTTTATATTATTAAGGAAATCAAGGCTGTTATTGATATTTTCCGGCTTGATGATGGGCGCGAAATAAATGGGCCGCTCCCCGCCGCCGGACCGGGCCGGCATGACCTGCTTGTAACAGTTTTTATCCATGACAAAAGCGGGTTTGATTTCAACCCCGTAATGGGCCAGCAGGCGCTCAAGGCCGGTGTTTAAAGGCTGGTAGGTCGGCCCCTGCTGCATGGAAAACTGCTGCTGGGGCGGCTGCTGGATTTCTCTGAAGGCGTCGCTGAAAACTGCCAGGCTGGCCCCCCGCATCAGGGCCTGGTCGATCTGGTAGAGTTCGTAATCCGAAAATGGTTCCGTGGGCTGGGCCATGATCAGGCAGCCGAGTCCTGGCGGGATGGGTTCATCTTTCAGGTTGATCCGCCGGATGGTGTAGTTTTCCGACAACAGCGCCCCGAAGTTCTGCAGGGTTTCCCCATCCTGCCGTTGGGCCATCATCATGGCCCCGCCGATTTCCGGCGTGCCGTGGCTGGCCAGGTACCCGATATCCATATTGATGCCGATGAGGCTTTCGATGTTTTCGTTGATGGTTTCCTCAAGGGTGCTCATATCCATGAGCTCATAACGGGTGCCGAAAATGGGGATCTGGAATACGTTTAACAGCGGGATTTCGATTTTCCGCCCCGCGTGGGCCATGACCAGCCCGATGGCCCCCTCGCCGGCCGGGATGTTTCGCTCGTTGATATCCGGCCATTTCAGTGTCATGATATTGTGCTTTTCCCCCAGTTCCGTCATATCTTTCGGGTCGCGGTAATTAAAATCGAGCCGGCCGTAATTTTTCCGGTTCAGGCGTTCCACGGCTTCCTTGACGGCCTCGGGCAGGCGATGCAGCTCGTTTAATCCCATATAGGGCGCCACCGCCTTCAGGGAGGACGACATGATCAGCTCCACGTTGACCGGTTCCTTCAGACCAGCCAACACGCTGATTTTATTGTTGAGTTTCCGGATGGCGGTGGTGAGCTGGTATTCCAGGCCGTCGGTGGTGGTGATGGTGGGGATCTGCTCGATGAGATCCCCGTGAATCAGGACCAGGCCCATATAGGCTTTTTTAAATTTCAATTCGTCTTTTTCGATCATCCGGATCTCCACCGGGTAGATGCCGTAATTTTCGGCCATCTTGCGATTTTCCTCGGCCTTTCCGCTGACGTCGTCCTCCCGGGCACTCACATCATAAAACCGGTAATTGAAAAACCGGTTGGCGTTGACGGCGTATTCCTCCAGCAGGTCCCGCAGGTAGCGCTGGGTATTGTTGTGGGGGGCCGGCAGGTTTTCCGTGAAAAATACGTTGATGGTCAACGGCTCGGAAAGGGTGGACACCACATCCCGGCTGGCGGGCGAAAGGGAATAAATTTTATTCTGGGTCAAATCCGCCCGGAAAAACAGGGTGGCCCCCACCATATTGATCAGGACGATGGCCACAAGATAAATGAAAAACCGGAGGGTGGCGGGTGTCTGGATTTTACCGGTCATGCTTTTCTACTCCTTATTGTTTTTTCAAAAGAACCGTGTGGGCGCCCAACAGGCCGATGGAGATCACGCTGATAAAATAGACAAGATCTCTCGAATCGATGACGCCCTTGGCAATGTTCTGAAAATGGCTATCCGCGCCGATGTATTCGATAATATTTAAAATGGATGCGGGAAAGAAAAACAGCATCTTGTCGATCAACGTCAGGGTCAGGCAGATGGCGGCCCCCAGGATAAAGGCGATGATCTGGTTGCGGGTAAGCGCCGATGCGAAAAGGCCCACGGCGGCAAACGATCCCCCCAGAAGCATGGCCCCGATATATCCGCCGATCACCGGCCCCCAGTCCAGATCCCCGATAAAGGAAATGGAAATGGGATAGGCCAGGGTCGGGGCCAGCATGGCCCCGGTCATGACCACGCCGGCGGCGAATTTTCCCGCCACGATCTGGCCGAGGGTCAAGGGCAGGGTCAGCAGGATTTCAAAAGACCCGGAATGGAGTTCCTCGGAAAACAGCCGCATGGTGACCGCCGGGATCACAAAGGCGAACACCAGGGGCAAAAGGGCGAAGAAATTGCGCATTCCGGCCTGGTTGAACAGGAAAAACGTGGAAAAAAAGAACCAGCCGGTGATGATTAAAAAAATGCAGATCACGATATAGGCGATGGGGGAAAGGAAGTAGTCTGCCACTTCCTTTTTCATTATCTGTATAAATGTTTTCATGGCAGTGCTCCTGGTTTACTGGCAGGTGAGATTCCTGAAAATCGCCTCAAGGGTATGGGCCTCCTGGTGGAAATCCATCAGGGTCCAGTCGGTGGTCTTGATTTTTTGGTAAATGAGTTCGCGCAAATCGTTTTCGGCCCGGCAGGTGATGTTCACCGACACCAGGCCGTTATCTGCCGGATCGGCTTTTTCCACCTTTTCCACGCCCGCGATATCGGTCAGGGTTTTTTTCACGTCGTCGAACACGGCGTTTTTAAGGGTCATGTGGATGACGGTCCCCTGTCCGGACAGCTTGAGATCTTTGGTATCGCCGTCGGCCACAATGCGGCCCCGGTTGATGATCATGATCCGGTCGCAGGTGGCTTCGGCCTCGCTGAGGATATGGGTGGAAAAAATCACGGTCTTTTCCCGGCCGATGCGGCGGATGATATTGCGGATTTCCACGATCTGGTTGGGGTCCAGGCCCTGGGTCGGCTCGTCTAAAATCAGGATTTCCGGGTCGTTCATCATGGCGTGTGCCAGGCCCACCCGCTGGTTGAGCCCCTTGGACAGCTCGCCGATGGTTTTATGCATGATATCCTTTAACCCGCACAGGTCCGACAGATATTTGAGCCGGGCCAGGCGTCCGGAAGGGGGGATGCCCCGGATGCCGGCCACATGCATCAGGTAATCATAGACCAGCATGGTTTTATAAAACGGCGAGGACTCCGGTAGATACCCGATCATCTGCTTGATGGCCAGGGAATGGTCGTTCATATTGTAATCCCCGACCCGGATGGTGCCGTCGGAGGGAGGGAAATACCCGGTGAGCATTTTTAAGGTGGTGGTTTTGCCCGCGCCGTTTGGCCCTAGCAGGCCGATGATTTCCCCTTTGCGGACCACGAAACTGATCCGGTCCACGGCGCAGAAGTGATCATAATACTTGGTCAGGTTCTCCACATAAATCATAGGGTGCTCCTTAACTGATTTTAAAATCACGGCGTCGCCCCGCCTTGCGACAGACTCCGAATATATCAAATTTACCATGAATTCAAAAGGTTTTTTGGCGGGAACAACCCGTGCTGCGGAATTTTGAGAGGTATTTTAAACCAAAAATTCGGGCCGTGTAAAGGGTAAAACGTAATTTTTTATTCGTCCGGCATGGACGTTCGAAGCGTGATAAAAGAAATTTCGCCGGGCGCCCAGAGGCGCATGCGGGGGCCCCAGGTGCCGGTGCCGCGATTGACGATCAGCGTCATGCCGTCGATATCGTAGGTCCCCGCGATAAACGGATACCGGATACGTACAATGTAATTGAAAGGCCAGATCCGCCGCAAACAGGCCCACCGCCAGAAGAAACACGCTACCCATCCAGTGCATGCCGGCGACTTCAATCGCTTCCGTCAGAAAACCGTATGCGTTGCCCCCATAGACCCGGCCGAGAAAAAATATCAGCCAGAGCGCGACTCCCGCGCCGATCAACAGCTTGCGGTTTCCCCGGCGTTTAAATAAAGTCAATGAATCCAGCCGCACGAAAACATAAAAGTGCAGCAACGTTACCAGCGTGGTCAGTACAATACCAAAAAATGAAATGGAAGCCCCCCCCTTTTTTTATCGATATGCCAACATGTTATAAATGTTTCGTTATCCTGTTTCTATTTGAGTTCAAACAGTTTTACTGACCGGCGAAGCGCATCGATTCCGGGTAAATCGTTTTTATCGCGCACCAGATACCTCACCAGAAACATCCCAGTATCTGATGGCGCTTCAATTCGAAGGGCATCATCGGGGGCGTTAAAGCTCGGGGAATTGCGACTGAACAGCACCATTTTGACAGGGTGGTTTTTTTCGGTTTCATAACCGACATAAGCAAAGGTATCCGTATTGTCGCATACCATCTGATTGATCCAGAAATCGTTATACGCCGGGAATTCAACAAGCAATGCGGTCTTGCCGACATCAAAAACAAGATTGGAATATAAAAGATTCGGACATGGGGATGGGAAGGAATCAAAAGTATGATCGGCTAATTGCTGAAAATAAAACCGATTTACGCCGCCGGCGCCCTGTATGCAGATATCGGTGCTTTTCCCCATAAGATAACAGGGCGCCTGATGCAGCGCTGAAATAATCAGGCCGAGCGTCACACCGGTGGAGAGAATAAGCGTAAGAATATTTTTTTTCATGGGGCCGATACCTCCATTACCCTGGGCAGGGGATAGGTGGTGATATTTTTATGGATCTGGCTTGATGGTTCATAGATTCGCAGTCTAAGATTGAAAGGCCCGTCAAGCGGTGCGGGCAGCCAGTTGGCCGCTTCCGCAGGCTTTTTTGCCGCCACATCGATGGTGAAATTTCCGTCCGCATCGGTGATCAGGTTGTAGTTGGTATACGAATATCGGTTTTCAGGATTTTGGACGAGAAAATCATTGGCATCATAAAGGGTGATGCTCCACCATGCCGCGGGAATGCTGATATTGCCTTTTATGCGGTAGTGTTTTTCATTGCTCAATAAAAACCAATGGCTGGGATTGGCAAACAGCTTTTTGTAGTCGATCCCGTCACCAATACGGGCCGCAAAATAAAGGGTTTTATCCTTGCTGTTGGCAAAAAGGCCGATCTTAGCGATGACCGCACGGGTAATGAAATCGGCGTCTTTGGAACCGATTCCGTCAACGGTCACCCAGCCGCTGGGATTTAAAAGGGAGAGGCTGTGGGCGTTATAAATTAAAGCTGCCGCAGAGATCAGAAACGCCAGAAAAACACCTGATGCGATCATTAAAAACGGTCGGAATTTTTCCGGTTTTGATGTTTTTTGCCTACTCATGTCGGTCCTTCCGCCTTCGGCAAGCATCCGATTTTTCAAACAGCGAGATGCCTAAATTTTTAGATTCGTTGCCTTCAGCCACCCTTCAGGCTGTTCAATAAAGCCTGGCCTCTGGCGGTCAGCCTGTATTT
>Ga0351930_1008_pt1 | contig 38078 bp, 36 predicted proteins | sample BONcelT113001E10_FD_205823 | JGI IMG/M metagenome (GOLD analysis project Ga0351930, IMG submission 205823) | Enriched cells from coal bed in the Powder River Basin, Montana, United States - BONCAT cells T11 rep2 HSBNCT.T11.300.1.E10 ...
ATTCCGGAACTGATTGAAGAGGGGAAAACCGGATTCCGCTGTCCGGTCGGGGATATTGAAAAAATGGTGGATGACATTTGCCTGCTGCACAATGACCGCCGGACCTTGGAAACACTGAGCCACCAGGCCCGTAACAGGGTCATGAATGTTTTCGATCCCCCAAAAAGGGCCGGGGAATATGAGGACCTTTTTAAAAAAGTTATGACCATGCCCACCTATCCGAGGAGTTTTCCGCAACCACTTAAAACAAGGATATTGGATCGCCCTTTTGTACCCTCGACGGTGGTTCGTTTCATACGGCAAATGATCCGCTATTTTCGGCGCACACAGAAGCGATTGATTGGATGAAAAAATAAAAGTTAAGGCGGCTATGAGCAGCGAAACATATTACAACGACCGTTGGCAGGATGAAAATACCCGCCCTTTTGCCCCCAATGAAAAGCGGATACAGCATATTATCGATGCAGTGCGGCATTATGCCAATAAACCGGGGGTACGGTTTACGTCTTGCCTTGAAGTCGGTTGCGGCAACGGATGGATTTTAAAACGCATATCGGAAAGTTTTGCCGATTTGGCGGTTTATGGAATCGAGCCATCATCTGTCGGCGCGCAAAATGCACAAAAGCGCGTGCCAAAAGCTACTATTGATTGCGCAACATTGGAATCCACATCCATTGATGGCAAATTTGATGTGGTGATCTGCAGCGAAATTCTGGAGCATGTGGCAGATCAGCAGTCGTTTATTCAAAAACTGGCTGATCGTCTGACAAAAAAAGGGCTGCTTGTGCTGACAATGCCTAATGGATTATTCAGGAGTAAATATTTTACGATCCATGAACTGGATCCCCAGCCCATTGAAAACTGGCTGACCGGGGATGCGCTTCGGCACCTGATGGATAATTGCTTCTCTGATATCCGCATCGGAAGCTTTGATTTGTCTTTCTGGCGCAAAATTCATCCCCGGATCAACAAATTGCGTCAGGCCACCATGCATGTCCGGGGAGGCTGGCGGTTTGTGCGCATGATCGATGACCTTTTCCTTCTGCCACGTCTGCGCGGGCTCTACCTGATTACCACCGCAAAAAAAGTTGATTTTAATCGCAGATGGCACAGGTAAACATCCTTTTCATAGGCGAACAGCCCGTCAAGGCGGCGCCCACTCTGACCCTTGCATCAGAAATTGAGAAGCTCGGGTTTGCCGCAGAATTTTCTTGCGATGCGGAGCTTGATGATCCCGCCCGCTGGAACAGGCTTATGGCATGGGCGGATATCATTATTGTGGTGGACTATATGGGTCCGGGGTCCATGCGGTTGCGGCAACTGGCCCGGGCCGCATGGCGAGGCAAAAAAATTGTGCGATGGTGGGTCGGCAGTGACGTGCTGCATATCTCCGAACAGCCGCGCTGGCGCGCCGCCGCAACAATCCTTGATCGTTTCACATCGGCCAATATTGCCGTATCTCCGCATTTAGTGGAAGAGCTTTCGGCAATGGGTATTGCCGGAACTTACATCCCGTCTATTGTGTCAATGAAAGTCATGGCGTCGGATGCCGGTCAGGGGCTGCCGCCCCGGGCGGTTTTGATATATCTTCCCGGCAATCGGCTTGAATTTTATGGGGCTGAGTTGTGCGGGGAAGTGATCAGAGAAAACACGGACATAAAATTTCTGGTGGTCGGCGATGATGCCCACACATTGGCCGGCTATGGCAATGTTGAAAGCCTCGGATGGACAAACATGGACGCCGTCTGGCCGCGAACAGGGGCCTTGCTTCGCATCACCCGGCATGACGGGATGCCCCGCATGGTCCTCGAAGCGCTTTCCCTTGGTAAATATGTGATTTACGCTTGGGAGTTTCCCGGCTGCTGGCATGCAAAGACAAAGGCCGACGTACAGGAAAAACTGAACGCTTTTCGGAAAATGACCGGCCCCAACCGGCAGGGAGTCGAAACGGTGCGCCACATATTGCAGCATCCCCCCGCAGAGACGTTTGTACAGACAATAACGCGACCCTCTTCGGGGCCGGGCTTTCGATTGCGCATCCGTGCGCTCTTGACTTACTTGCACTTGTCGGTTGTTATCGCTATGTGGTGTCTTAAAGAAAAATTCTCTGTGTTTTCGTCCGGCTCACAAAAATGAAAATAGCCTATTTTTCCAGACCCTACAGGCCCACTTTGACCCAGGGCGGCAATGCGCATATTCGGCATTTCCTTGATATTGTCAGTGGGGCCGGGCATGAAATATGGGTTTCCATGCCGGACGAGCACCCGGCCACCAACACCTTGCCCATGGGGCGGTTTAGAAGACTGGCCGCATTAAGGTCCATGGATGTCATTTACTGCCGCATCGAATGGCAGCCGCGCACCCAATGCCGGCTTGCGGCAAACCCTTATCGATTCCTTGCCGGCCGGGCAAAACATGTTTGGGAATTTAACACGGTGCCGGATTACGGCCTGCTTCTGGGGGCTTCCCAAAAAGAAGTGGATCAATCCATTGCTGCCCTTCGCCGGTTTGGGCGCGGCTGTGATCTTGCGGTTTGCGTTTCCGAAGCGATCGAAACCTATGTGAAAAAGCATTTCAGGATTTTAAATACCATCGTGGTTCCGAACGGTTCTGATCCGGATATTTTTCATCCGGAGATACCACCGCCCCCCCGCCTTGAGAAATTTAAAGATAAATTCAATATCGTATGGATGGGATCGGCCGATATCCCCTGGCATGATATCGGAAGAATTATTGGCGCGGCCGGGCAGTTAGCCCATGACGACAATATACATTTTCATCTGATCGGTTCGGGAACCGAACGGTATGATGGCACAACTCCGCAGGTTCATGGGTATGGGCCTGTTGCATATAATGACCTTCCAGAATGGCTTTCCATCATGCATATCGGACTGGCTGTATATAAGACTGGCGCCGCAACCTATGCGTCCGCCCCACTTAAAGTATTTGATTATCTTGCATCTGGTCTCGCGATCCTTGCAGATGAACCGCAGGCGGCAATTATGAGGGAAATGAACCTACCTCAAATGATTTTGAATGATCAAAGCGCAGAATTGTTATCTAAAAAAATACAAGATTTTTCGATGATGCCGGAGTTTATAAAGTTAGCGCGGGAAAAAGGCCGAACTACATTGATAGAAAAGTATACATGGCGTCACTCAATGCGAGCCATTTTATGGCATATTAACAAGCTTTAGGGAATACTCCTCCAATGATCAAAAATGTACTATATTTTAAGCGACTACACGGCACATATAAAAACTCCATTAATTCTGTTCGCGCCTTTATCAGCGTTTATTCAGCAGACTGGAAAAACAAGCCCCCGATTTTCATTTTTACAGCAGGTAAAGTTGGTTCCACTTCAGTAAGTAGATCCATTTCTGAAGCCAAGGTGCCTTTTTCTGTATATGATTCACACTTTCTTTCCGCCTCTCGTATCAAAAAATCAGGGGGATGGAACAATCCGAGAAAACCAAAGCATGTATTGTTAAGTTATTGGGCAGGAAAAAGATTAAGGAAAAGTGGGGGGGGCGATTCATCACCCTGATGAGAGACCCGGTTTCTCATTGGCTTTCATTTAAATTTCAAGTTCTTGAACAGGAATACCGACGAGGGGTTCAGATTGATACCAAAGCAATTGAATCAAAAATACCGGAAGAAGCTGATGCCACTTTTTGCAACTACGAGTATACAAAAGATCCTTTATGGTATGGCTTTTTTTCAAGGGAGAATTTCAGAAAGTAACGGGAGTCGATATATCTGAGACAGAATTTGACAGATTGAAAGGGTTTACAATTTTACAAAAACAGCCCTGTTGCCTGGTGCTGACATTAGAGAACCTGACAAATTGTTGGGAGAATGCCATCAGTGATTTTTTGTCGATAAAATCTCCGCCCAAACTGATGAATCAAAATGTTAGAACATTAACCGCTTTAGGTGCTGTTTATAAACGCTGCAAGGATAAAATTTGTTTGGGTATCCAGGCTTTGAAAGGAGTTTACGAAAGCCCGCTGGTCAGGCATTTTTATTCGGATGAGGATATAAAGAGGTTTTATGATCAGTGACATAAGAAAACAGAGCATAATAAATGACATACGGAAAAAAATGATCATTCTCTCTTCCAGTCTGCCAAAATCCGCCAGCACGATTTTTGCCACGTATATTGAAGACATTGTCGCTGAATCCGGCAGAAGAAATGGGCAGGGCACTTTAAAAAAACTTGTGGGCGGCAGGTATGTGGACAAAATATCACCGGGTTTGGCTGTTCGCCTTTTGCCCGCGGCATATCTCCAAGGGGACATGGTTTTAAAAAGCCACTGCGCGCCGAACCGCACGGTTCGATGGATGATCTGCGCAAGGCAGTTGAAGGCCCTCTATATTTTTCGTGATCCCCGGGATGTGGTGCTCTCCGCTATGGACCACAGAAAACGGCTTGGTATCAGTAGCGATTCAGCCTTTGGTAAATTTACGGATTTAGCCTCCGGCTGTGACGGGGTCATCGGCTGGGCAAAAGTCTGGCGGGAGTGGAAAGACTTTGGCCGTGCCGGCTTTTTCCGGTATGAGGACTTGATGACGGACCCGTTTGTCGTTCTTCAAAAGGTCTGCCGTTATCTGGATATAGAAATCAACGACTATGCGATAAAGGACATTATTGCCAGGCACGACAAAAACAAACACCACAGCCACAACTTCAACAAGGGAACCGTTTGCCGGTATAAGCGGGAATGCAGCGCCGAGTCGCGTGATTTGTTAGAGAAAAGTCTTGGAGGGCTGGCCAGGGAGATGGGATATGATTGATTTTGTCAATGCAACATGCGCCTTGCCGGGAAAATGAGCCAATTGATAAAATATTTTTTCTCAGGTTTATTGCGAAGATATAGGAATCTGTCCAGGTATATTCGTCTTGGCCTGCTGGATATAACCGCGGATTCATCCGTCCTGATCTATACCCGGGGAAAGGTGGGGAGTCGCACCATTGCCGAGTCCATTGCCGCGCCCGGCCTTGATATTCATGTGCTGTCCACCCATTCCCTTTCTTTGAAGAGAATTTCGGAAATCGATGCCTACTGGATTTCCCAAACCGGGAAACCGCACCCGGAAACGGTTTTCAATAAACTGCTCAGGAAAAAAGTGCTCAGGGCGATTGAAACAGGAAAAAAGCTGCATGTCATTACGGCTGTTCGGGATGGCATCTCAACCCATCTTTCCGGGTTTTTCCACAATGCACGGGCCCTTCATCCTGAAATTTACATTGATGATGCAAGCATCGACGTTGACAAGGCCGTGCAGATGCTAACCCACCGACTGTCAATCGGTGAAGCAATCCGGGATGATTTTTCCAACTGGTTTGATGCGGAAATCAAGGAGGTATTCGGGGTGGATGTGTTTGATTATCCCTTTGATCGCGAGCGGGGATTTGCCATTATCGATCATCCGAAAATCAAGCTGCTGATCTTGAGAACCGACCGGCTTGGCGATGTCCTGACGGACGCCTTATATCAGTTTATGGGCGTCCGCATTATTCACAAGGGTGCCAACACCGCCAGAAACAAGGCGTATGGAGCGGCCTATGGGGAAATGAAAAACAAGCTGGTACTGCCGGAAGCGCTTTGCCAGAAAATATATTCCAACCGCTTTTCACGGCATTTTTTTTCAGAGCGGGAAAGAGAAGAGTTAATTGCCAGGTATTCGCAAAATGCATAAACCATCCGGGCATTGCTAATGGTTAATTTTTTCAGGGCCGCCCTTGGCGCCATCAAATCCCCCAAGACCGACGTATCACCGGTGGGCTTTTTGCTGAAATCATGCTTTTATCATTTGCGGGGCAAACACATTTTTTCGCACCACAATACACGGGTTATCGGCTTGCGTAATATTTCGATCAATGACCGACTGTATATTGGAACCCCCAAAATCGGGTTTTTGACGCATGGGGATCAATCCTTTGTCAATGTGCAGGGCCGTCTACAGATTATGGGCGAGCCGGTCACCCTCGGCAAGGGGTGCCGTGTTGACATCGGCCCGGGCGCAAAATGCATGCTGGAAGGGTGCGCCATCGGAGGAATGTCGCGGCTGATCATCGCGCATCATCTGAGCATCGGCGCTGGAAGCTTGATTTCCTGGGGATGTGAATTTCTGGATGATGACTGGCACACGGTTGAATATCCCGATCGACGTCACCGGCCGCCGGGCATAACCATCGGCAAAGGCGTCTGGATCGGCAGCCATGTGACAGTGCTGAAGGGAGTGCGCATTGCCGATGGATGTGTTGTCGCGGCCCGAAGTGTCGTCACGGAATCGATGGACGAAACAAATGCGCTGATTGCCGGGCATCCGGCCCGGATAATCAAACGGAATGTGCAATGGTCATGACAATGGAAATAATTCCGCCAGGCATAGAGGACCTGCCTTTGCCACCCCAAGGCAAAAGGGGCTGGCCATGGACGGCGGAATCCAATCGCGCCCCCGAAGCCGGGGCAAAGACGCTGCCCGGGATCACCATTGTAACGCCCAACTACAACGGCGCTGAATTTCTGGAAGCCGCCATCCGGTCCGTGCTCCTTCAGGGATATCCCCGGCTGGAGTACATCATTGTTGACGGCGGCAGCATCGACGGCTCCATCGAGATTATCCGGCGTTATGAAAAATGGCTATCCCGCTGGACCAGCGAGCCGGATAACGGCATGTACCACGCCATCAACAAGGGTTTTTCCGAATCTTCCGGTGAAATCATGGCCTGGCTCAACAGCGATGACATGTATGTGCCCAACAGTCTGCACCAGGTGGGAGGCTGTTTTGCCCAGTGCGGGCCGGCGGTGGAGTGGATTTCAGGCATCACCGCTGCATGGAATATCCATGATGAACTTTGCTGGATCGGCACGATCAAAAAATTCCATCGCGCGTTCATCAAAAGAGGCTTTTATGAAGGCCGCGGCCTGGGATGGATTCAGCAGGAAAGCGTTTTCTGGGCACGTCAGTTATGGGAAAAGGCGGGTGGGCGCATTGCCGACGAGTATCGACTGGCCGGGGATTTTGAATTATGGACCCGGTTTGCGAGGTACGCGGATCTGTATGCCGTGCGCAATGTGTTTTCCGGCATTCGGCGTCATGCAAGACAGCAGTCCGCGGCCATTAACGATTACCACAAGGAAGTGGATGCCTGCCTGGCACGGATGGCGGATAACGGACGCATCGCTCGTCTGAGCCGGCTGCCGGTGACAAGAAAAATATTTCAGTTTGCCGTAAATCGCCTGTTTAAATCGCCCATGATTGAATATGACCCGCTGGCGCTTCACTGGAACGCCCAATAGCGATAGGCGGGGTCAATTTAAACCAGACGTTTTAATGCAAAGATATTGTTCTCATGAAATACAGTGAGTCCGATAAAATTCAACCGGATGGATTGGCCGAAAACCAGGATTTCGGCGTTTTGTATGTGGTGGATGACAATCCCGGGTATGAAAAAATGCTGGAAGTGAGCATGCAGTCGATAGATGATTTTCATCCGGACTGGCCCCGGAAAGTCATCCGCATTCCCCTGCCCAAAGCGTCGTTTTCCGAGCGATTGCGGCGATCGGGCGCATTCTGGACATGGCGGCAGCGCTACAACCGTTTGGGACAAGACAAGCGGTTTTACAAGGCCAAGGCGGCTTCGGTCATCAACAGCCCGTTTCGCACGACCCTTTTTCTGGATGTGGATACGGTGATCCGCAAACCCCTGGATGTCATGCGGGAGAAGGCGTTACATTGCGACGCGCTTTTTACGGGACTGCCCTGGAAAAAATATCCGGGCATCGCTGCTGATCTGCCCAGAGAGATTCCCTATGTTATGTCCGGGGTTTTCTTTTATAACCGCCGTTATGCCGACCTTTGCCGACCTTATTTCGACCGCTTTGCGGATCGATTGCATGAGCGGGTCAATGGGATGACCATCGGGGACCAGTTTGTTTTCAGCCTGGTATGCACGATGGAATCCCACCGCTTGAATATTCAGTTTGAACCGAACCTGCAGATGGATGTGGTCAACGCAAGGCAGCATTTTGAAACGGATCATTTGCCAATGAAGGGCAAATGCATAGATCTTTCATGGGCAGCCCTTGATCCGTTTTTTGTGTTTCACTATAACGAATACAAGCCGCAATATCTGGATCAAATCAAGCAGTGCTGGGGATATCCGAAAGATATGCGGGCAGGGAAAGCGTTGAAAAAATGACCGCAACCGACGCTATCAAAGATTTCCCCGCCGGACCGGAAGGCAGCGCCGGCTGGCCGTGGGAATTTACAGGGGCTGACCGGGGCGGCGACATTGCGGCGGATTCGGGCCCATGGCCCAGGATCACGATTGTTACGCCCAGCTACAACCAGGGGCGGTTTCTGGAGGCGACCATCCGGTCCGTCCTGCTCCAGGGATACCCGAACCTGGAATACATCGTGGTGGACGGCGGTTCTACGGATGATTCCGTGGAGGTGATACGACGGTATCAGCCCTGGATCGATTACTGGGTATCGGAGCCGGACCGGGGCCAGGCCCATGCCATCAACAAAGGGTTTGAACGGGCAACGGGTGAGATTTTCGCGTGGCTGAATTCCGATGACATGTACACGCCGGAAGCATTGTGGCGCATCGGTGAGGCGTTTCGCCGAGGGGACTGCGATGTGACGAGCGGCCATGCCGTCTTCGTGGATGAAAACGGGGTTCCGGAAGGCCGGTATCCGGCAGCGGCGGTCGATGTCCGGCGGCTGCTGAGCGTCCGGGGGGGATTTACCGCACCCCAGCAGGGCACGTTCTGGAGCCGGCAGTGCTGGGAAAGAAACGGCCCGCTCTCTGAAGATCTTCACTATCTCATGGATTATGATTTCTGGATCCGGATGGCGGCTGCCGGTGAAAAATGGATCGTTCTCGACAGGGACCTGGCGTTTTTCAGGCACCACGGGTCCCAGAAAACAGCAGGGCTTTCCTCGAACCTGCAAATGCTTGGGGAACGGCGGCAGGTGCTGGAGCGATTTCGTGCAACCGGTTTGTGCACCCGGACCTTTTTTCGGGCAGTTACCCGGGGCCTGAGAGAAAACCGGGTAAAAGAGATCAGGGTAACTTACGCAAACAATGCGGTTAAAATTCCTTTCTGGATTTACTGGTTACAAGCTGGCCTGAAGAATCCCATCTGCCTGAGCATCCCTGCGTTTTATGGCCTTCTTTTTCGGGCAGGGTCAGTAAATTATGGACCAAAAACACAAAACACAGATTGAATCGATCCGTTTGGCGGATTTTCCGGATTTGCCCGCCATTTCAGATGCCTGGCGGGTAGCATACGCAGAGCTTTATCCTTACAAATACCCGCATCGGTGGCGCTGGATGTTTGAGGAGAACCCTTTTTCCCAGCGTGATGGGGGAAAAAAGTTGCCGATGATCATCGCGACCACGAAAAACAGGGTGGCTGCCTGGGCCTGCGCCATGGAAACGCCCGTATTTTTCGACAATGATATTATTCCGGCGGCGTTTAGCTGCAATACATTTACACTTCCGGAGTTCCGGCAGCGGGGGCTGGGGGGGCGCATCCAGAGGAAAATTATTCAGGATTACCCGGTTCTCTGGAGTATCAGCATGTCCTCGGGAAACCGCCGGAACAAGATCCGTGAGGGTGGAATTCCCGGCAAGCCGCTATATGTCTGCTACCGTCGTTTCAGGGAGTTTGATGGAAATGCGCTGATGCGATCTTTTGAATCGGTGGTGGGTTCCAAAAGTAAAATCGCCCGAAAATTACTGCGGTCGGCCGCAATAAAAAAAATGATGGCGATTCCAGTTCAGTTGCTGGCGCGACAAACAATTCCCGCAGTCATTCCTGGAAAGGAAAAGATTCCAGACGGGAACGGATCAATGGCGTTCAAGCCGTTGGCGGATTTCGACGGAGAGTGGGACGCCGTCTGGCAACGGGATATCCGCCCTGCGTATGACTTCGGCGTCGACCGCAGCGCGGCTTACATGAACTGGAAGTTTGTCCGCCAGCCCCACGTGGTTTTTCACAGGGAGGCGGTAATCGAGCAGGGCAGAATCTCGGGGATGCTTGTTTACCGGCTGGGCCGGCCCCCGGAGCTGCCCATGGGCATGGTGGTGGAATCCCTTCTCTCGCCCGGCGCCAGTCCCGGCTGTTTTACTGAAATGGTTTCCAAAATCAGCCGAAAACTTTTCGAAATGGGCGCGATTGGCGTGTATTGGGGGATCAGCGACCCGGCGCAACTGCCGGCGCTGGAACGTCAGGGGTATCATCTGGTCCGGATCAATGTGCCGATTCTTCAATTAAAGGATGAATTTCAAACGCGGTGGCGAAAAACCGCGGGGCGGCCCCAGGCAAAATGGCTTTTGAGTTTAGGCGATCAGGACCAGGACCAGTTGTACAAGGATCAACAGCCGTCATTTTCCACGATTGCCTCCCTTCTGCGGCGAAAGGTACCCGGCTTAGCGGATTTAAACCTCAGAGAAGTATTGCAGCAAAGCCCAAAAAATTGATATGGCATCGAAAAAATTACAAATTGAAATCAATGCCGATGATTTTGGCCGTTCAGCGACGGCCAATGCGGGGATTATTGCTGCCTTCAGACAGGGGCTGGTGACGTCTACTTCCATCATGGCCAATATGCCGGGATATCCGGAAGCATGCGATCAGATACGGGAATATGCCTTTATCAGGAACGTGGGGGTGCACCTGAACGTGACCGAGGGCAAACCATTGACCGACGCCATTCGAGATTTCCCTGTTTTTTGTAATGAAAACGGATTGTTCTATATTACACGATGGAAAGCCAGGGGCGCCTTTACGTCAAAGGAAAAAACCGCTCTCGATGAAGAAGTGGATGCGCAGATTCAAAAATGTCTTGATGACGGAATTCATCCCTGCAAAGTCGATTCGCACATGCACCGCCATACCAATTGGGAAATGGGTCGCATTGTGATCGATGCGGCCCGAAAATTCAACATTCCATCTGTCCGGCTGTGCGGGAATTGCCGACAGCAGAATATGTTGAGGCGGGTTTTCGTAATGGCCTATAATTACCGGCTGCGTCTGGCACGGCTGGCGGGGCATCAATTTTTCGGCGCTGTGGCGGATTTAAACCGATGCCGGAACCGGCTGCGGGGAAAGGTTGAGGTCATGGTGCATCCCGTGCTTTCATCAGAGGGTTTTTTGCTCGATGCCGAGAGCGGGCGGCCTTTAACTGAGCATGTCGGCTGGTTCGGAAAGTTTGCGAGGCCTGAAGTATCCGATGATGCGTAAATTACAAGGCGGCGTTTCTGTGATTGTGCCCGTTTACAATGCGGAATACTCCCTCAAACAATGTCTGGACAGCGTGTTTGACCAAACGCTGCTTCCGGCACAGGTCATTGTCATTAATGACGGCTCTATTGACGATACGGAAAAAGTCGCTGGTGAATATGGCGACCGGATCATTTATCTGAAACAGGGCAACGCCGGACAGGGCGCAGCGAGAAATGCCGGACTGACGGCGGCGTCCGGGGAGTATATCGCTTTTCTGGACGCTGATGATTACTGGACGCCGGGGTTTCTTGAAACATGTTTGCATTTTCTGGAGGCCCATCCGCATTGCGTGGCGGTCAATACCGGCCTGATCACCCGGATGCATGACGGCCGCGAAGTGATCCAGCCGGAATCCCTCCACCGGCCGGATTCTCCGACCGCGCCATTCGTGGTAGATGATTTCTACGCGTTCTGGGCCCAGCACGATCATGTGCGCACCGGGTCGGCCGTGATCCGCAAAAGCGTGATCGACCGCGCCGGCGGTCAACGGGCCGATCTGCGGGTGAGCCAGGACCTGGAATACTGGGGATATATCGCCAGTTTCGGGCCTTGGGGCTATATTCCCGAGCCGCTGTGGGTAGGAAATTCCCGGGCCGCGGCACAGGCGCCGGGGTGGTTGAAAAGATATCGCAAACGACGCAAACTTTGCCCTACCGTGGAATCCTGGCAGCAGCGAATTATTCCAAGATTGTCATCGTCACAATTACGGCACTTTTCGACGGTGCGGGGAAGGGTCGCATCCGGATACGCCCAGAACCATATTCTTGGCGGCAACTCCGCAAAAGCCAGACAGATCGTTCAGCGCTACCGTGACGACCTCCCCCGAAACAGGCTTACGCGTTTATTGATAACAGGTGACCGGTTCGGGGCGCTGGGATGGTGGATCGTGGGTCAAGCGGTTATTTTACGTGAATATTTTAAGGCCTTAGGGCTTCAGTTTAAATATCAGCGGCATAAATAAAACATCCTGTTTTTTTTCAAATTTTCAAATTTTTTCTGATTATCAATGAAATATGAACAATCATCCGTGTCTGCTAAATGCCCTGTTTGCGGGCATGACGATTGCTGCCGGCTTTACACCGTCACTCCGGCAGATGCTGCGCAACATTATGTTTTGCGGGAAGTTGATCGTGTGCGGCATGACAAACTGGTGCGCCATATCAGAGAGTTGTGGAAAAATGAGGATTGCGCCCTGGTCCGTTGCGGCCGATGTCAATTTGTGTTTGCAATGCCTTTTACGGGCGGCGATTCTGAATTCTATTTTCTGGCGTATACCTACGGCGCGGAAAAGTATCCCCGTGACAAATGGGAGTATGACGAAGCTATTTGCTGTTTGGCGCATCGTCTGGGACGCCGAAACCGCTACTTGGAGATCGGCGCCGGGAGTGGCGCGTTCGTGAAAAAACTGATCCCGGATTTTGTTCAACCGGAAGACGCAACCTGTATTGAGTATTCCCACAATGGCTCCCGGGCGATGCGGGCCATGGGCATCGAATGCCTCGATCAGGATGTGTGCGCCGCCCCTGGGCTGAACGGCCGCCAATTCGATATCATCTGTCTGTTTCAGGTTCTGGAGCACATGGCCGACCTGGACCGTGTTTTTTCAAGGCTTTATGAGCTTGCTGCACCTGGTTGCGATATTGTCATTGCCGTGCCCAATCCTCTGCGAACGGAATTCCAGGAACTTAACGGATCCGTGCTGGATTTACCCCCGAACCATGTCGGCCGCTGGACACCGCGCTGCTTCCAGATCATGGCGCAAAGATTCGGGCTTTCGCTTGTCTCGTGCAGCACGAATCGCACCCAGTCATTTCAGGAAAAGGCCAAACGGTTCGTGAAATTTACCTACCAGCGTCGCGCCCAGAAGGCTTCCCTGGCGAACCGTGTCGAGCAGTTGCGCAACCCGGGGCTGAAAATGCTGTTTCGCATGCTTGTAGCCGGTGTTTATGCCCTTGAAAAGCTTCCGGTCGTCCTGCAATGTGCGCATCCGGAATTGGGGGATTCTTTGCTGGCGCATCTTCGAAGACCACTGTTTACTGAGGATCGGGATCTTTGCTGAAATGAAAATTGCCTGGGTGACGCGCTCCTTTCTTGATTATCGGATTCCGGTATTTAAGGAACTGGATGCCCTTGTTGAGGGTGGGCTTAATCTCCTGTACGCAGGCGATTATGTTCCCCAGTCAGTTCAAAAAAAAGCGGCCCGCGTTCTGGGCCCGCGGGCGATGCCGTTAACCGGCGAATGGCGGATCGGTCGGGAGGATCGGAATTTTCTCGCTAATCGCAACGTGTCTTTACGCATTCATCCCGGGGTTTTTGGACGTATTCGGGGACTAAAACCGGATGTGATGGTGTGCGACGGATTTTTCAAGTGGACAGTGCCGGCCTTGCTGCACCGGATTCAAAGCGGGACGCCCCTGGTGATCTGCTATGAACGGTGGGCCCATACCGAGCGGCTTTCCCAGTGGTACCGGAAACTATATCGCAAAATGGTCATTCGGTTCGCCGATGCCATGTGCTGCAACGGCAGCCTTTCCGCTGCGTATGCGAATCAACTGGGAATGCCGTCAAACCGAATCACCCGAGGGCAAATGGCTGCCGACACCGATGGCCTGGCTGCGGCCCGTGAAAGAATTCCGGCGGCGGAGACATCGGCTCTGAAGGAAAAACTAGGACTTTGCGGAACCATTTTGCTATATGTGGGTCGGTTGGTTCAGTTGAAAGGGCTTGATCGGCTGATGGATGCCTGGGCGCGACTGGAACCGAACTTAGCAAAAAAATCCGGGCTGCTGATTGCAGGAGACGGACCCGAGCGCGGCGCCCTGGAACGGCAGTGCCGGGACCTTGGTCTTGTCAATGTGGTGTTTGTCGGGGCTGTTGCGCATGACCGAATCGCCGCCTATTACGCGACAGCCGATGCTTTTGTTATTCCCACCCTGGAGGACAACTGGAGCCTGGTGGTGCCCGAAGCCATGGCCTGCGGCCTGCCGGTGCTGTGTTCCAAATACAACGGGTGCTGGCCGGAGCTGGTCCGGGAGGGGGAAAACGGTTGGGTATTTGATCCCGTTGATTCGCGTGATTTTGTGCGGACGCTCCAGGCAGCGGTTGACGCGGGAGATCGACTGCGGGAAATGGGCAAATGTTCCCGGGAAATCGTGGCGGCCCATTCGCCGGGAAATGCGGCCGAAGCCATTATTTCCGCCTGCCGAATCGCCGTTTCGGCTAAACAAAACCGTCGCCGTAACATTCCATGCGGATAAAGGAGATATTTCCGCGATGCCAAACCATATGACATCACATGCCGAAGTCGCCGGAACGGCTTTCAGATCCGGTTTTTCCCGTTCAAGATACAGGAGATACAGTCGATTTACTTTTGCAAATATGCAAACATGGTCCCTTTACCTCCTTGTCATGTTATGGATTGCCCGAAACACCATCCTGATGCGTCGCCGACCCGGCGAAATGTATACAGCCTTAGATACGATGGCCTTATTGCAGATGGCCCTTGTTGTTTTGATTTTGATCGTACTTCTTTCCGGGCCCTTATTTAAACTTTTACCCCGGATCTGGAATTCATCAACCAAGTTTTATTTTCTTTACTATTTCCTTGCGATGATATCGGCGCTATGGTCGCCCAGCGCCGAATTTTCGTTATACCGGGCCGTAGAGGTGATCACTCTGTCCATGGCTGTTCTCGTATTCTGCACCGCTGGAGCAAATTGGGATGAAAATATGCGACGGGGCCGTATTCTGATATGGTCCGTTGTGGCGATGCTCGCCATTTCGACGGCGTATCACGGGTCGATCTTGAATTTACGAAACAATACCCTGGGCGCGGCATCGGCAATGACCGCCTGTTTTTTTATTTCATGGATACTGGCCGCCGGCCGGGACCAAAAAGATCGAAAGCGGATGATTCAGGGAATGATTGGAACAGCCCTTGTTTTTTTATCCCTGAGCCTGGCCAGTTGGTGGGCATTCTGGTTCGGCATTTGCTACTGCGCTTTGTTCAGCCGGCGGAAATGGTTGATCGTAATGCTTTTCCTCATCGGAACCATTCTGTTTTTTTCACTGGGAACCGATACGCGGGAAAATCTGCTGGTCCGGGATAAAACTCCCGATCAAATTGAAACCATGCGGGGAAGAAAACTGCTCTGGCAAGATTACTGGGAATTGTCAGAGCAACGGCCGATTTTAGGATTTGGATTTGCCGTCGGCGCCAGGGAGATTGGATCGATTTACACTACAAACGCCCACAACATGTTTTTCGGATCATTGATCGGCCTGGGTTGGATTGGCGTGAGTTGCTGGATTTTATTTTTCGCCGCCCTGGGAACTGAGTTAATCCGTTATCGCCATTCCCTGCGTCCCGCCTGGCTGGCCTGCGCCGCGGCCCTGGCCGCCGGCGCCATGAACAGCATGTCCCTGTCCATCCTTGGCGAACAATGGAATGTTTCCACCACTGTGTTTGTCGCCTTTTTAGGGCTTCACATGTGTTTTGTGCAGCAGGAAAGGCTCGCACTGCGGGTGAAACGCGAAAAATATTTTCTGGCGCGGGCATTAAAAAACGCCAGAAGAACATACCGGAATCCGCCCGCCGGATTACGCGGACTGCCTGCGGATTAAGGGCTTCGACAGCAGACATGCGATTCCTGATCGCCCATAACCAATACGGCGCCATGAGCGGCGAGGAACATGCGCTGGGAGCCATAGCCGGACTGCTTGAACAAAACGGCCATCAGGTGCACTGGTTTTTGCGGTCATCGGCCCATATTCAGGGGTTTGGGGAAAAGGCCGGGGCGTTTTTCTCGGGAATACACAGCTTCGCCGCTGAAAGGGCATTGCGTGAATTTTTAAAAGGGCATCATGTGGATGCGGCGCTGGTGCAGAATTTGTACCCGTTTCTATCCCCTTCCATTTTTCCGGTTTTCAGAGAATTCAGCATTCCCGTGGTGATGCGCTGTCCCAATTACCGCCTTTTCTGCCCCAGCGGACTGCATCTGTCCCGTGGAGAAATCTGTGAACGCTGCCTTGGAGGAAAAGAGTTCTGGTGCGTGGCCCGAAACTGCGAAGGCAGCCGGTTTAAAAGCCTGGGTTATGCCGTGCGCAATGCGGCGGCCCGAATCGGCGGACGCATTATAAATCATGTCGGTCTTTTTATCGTGTTGTCCGAGTTTCAGCGTAAACGGTTCATCGCGGGCGGAATCCCTCCGGAAAAGCTGGAAATTCTTCCCAACATCGCCCCTGCCGGAAAAAAGCCGAATTCGGATGATCCCGGCGACCGGGTCTCTTTTGTCGGCCGCATCAGCCCGGAAAAAGGGATCCAGGATTTCGTGGCCGCCGCAACCCGGCTGCCGGAAATTCCGTTTGCGGTTGCAGGCAACCATGACCGGATGCCTGGCTTGAAAAAAAAAGCCCCGGCCAATGTGCAATGGATGGGATTTCTCAGGGGCACGGATCTGGATGCCTTTTACCGCCGATCCCGGATTCTGGTTTTTCCCGGCAAATGGTTTGAAGGGTTCCCGAATGTCATCGCAAGCGCCATGGGAGCCGGCAAACCGGTGATTGCGTCCCGACTGGGGGCCGTCCCGGAAATCGTGGAACACGGCCGGACCGGTTTATTGTTTGCGGCCGGCAACATTACTGAAATGACCGAACACATCCACCGGCTATATGCGGACCCGAGTGAATGTTTATCAATGGGTCACGCGGGGCGAATAAAAGCGGAGACTTGTTACAGCGGGGCGGCGGTTTATCGGCGGTTGATGGGGATTGTTGAGCGAGCTTTGTTGAGTTTTGGGTGTTGAGTTTTGGGTGTTGGGTTTTATGCTGTTTGCTTCTCTTGAATTTTATCTTTTTTTTGCGGCGGTGTTGGGGGTGTGGGGGCTGGCGCCGGCCGGATGGCGGCACGTGGTGCTGCTGGCGGCGAGTTATGTTTTCTATGCCTGGTGGCTGCCGTGGTTTTCGCTGATTTTGCTGTTTTGCACGCTAACGAGCTGGCTGGCCGGACGCGCCATGGCCGATTTTCCGGGAGGGCGGCGGCGCAAACAGATTTTCATCGCCGCGGTGGCGTTCAACCTGCTGCCGCTTCTATTTTTCAAGTACTTCAATTTCTTTTCCGGATCGATTCACGGTCTTCTGTCGTTCGGGGGATGGTCAACGACGGCGACATATTTCGATATTCTGCTGCCGCTGGGCATTTCCTTTTATACGTTTCAGGCCGTCTCTTACTGTGCGGATATTTATCAGCGAAAAATCGACGCCGAGCCCAGGTTCGGGACCTTTGCGCTTTATCTTGCCTTTTTCCCGAAGCTGATATCCGGTCCCATTGAGCGGGGGGCCTCTCTTTTGCCTCAGTTGAAAAAGCCGGCCATATTTGACGGCGCGCTTTTTGTGTCCGGCATACAGCTTTTTTTGTGGGGCATTTTCAAAAAAATCGTGATCGCGGAACGTCTGGACATGTACGTGGACATGGTGTTCAGCGATCCCGGTGCGGTTTACGGCAAAACCGCCGTCATCGGCGCATGGATGTTTTCCCTCCAGATCTATTGCGATTTTTCCGCGTACATGGACATGGCGATCGGGTGCGGCCGCATGTTCGGCATTGAATTGAGCCGCAATTTTGATTTCCCGTATATGGCGCGATCCATCCGGGAATTCTGGCGTCGCTGGCACATCACCCTGACCTCCTGGTTCCGGGATTATGTTTACATTCCCCTTGGCGGCAATCAGGCGACCGCCGGACGATGGGCCTTCAATATCATGCTGGTGTTTCTGCTCAGCGGCTTATGGCACGGGGCCGCGTGGACTTTTGTTTTCTGGGGCGGATTGCACGGACTGTTTTACCTGACGGGCAAATACACATTCTCCATGCGGGAGCAATTACGACAGCGGCTCAAAATAACAGGCCGGGCCGCGTCAATAATGCAGGTGGTTATCACTTTTAATCTGGTGTCTCTGGCATGGGTATTTTTCCGGGCCGAAACCATTCAAGATGCCTTTTCCTTGATCCGGAACATGTTTATAAACCTGGACTTGCCGGTGCGCATGTTGTCATCCCAGTTTTCAACGGCCCTGGCCTTCGGGTTTGCCTTGGTATTTGTGTCCACCGAGCTGATGATGTATTGGGCCGACCGGAACAACCTCAATCTTGTCAAGATGATTCCGCCGGTTATCCGGTATCCGGGGTATGCCTGCGGGTTGCTGGTGATGGCGCTTTTCGGGGTGAGTAGTAATGAGTTTATTTATTTCCAATTTTAGTCTCATAGCAATGACCAAATTCCTCAACTCAAAACTCACCACTCAAAACCCAAAACTCTCTATCATCTTTATTCTCATCCTCTTCTTTATCGGCGATCTAACAATCTTCCATGCCCTCAAATCCGGTATGGATCGCTATTACGGGCTGAACAAGCCGGCGAAAATCCTGTGCGTGGGGCATTCGCACACAGTGCTGGGCATTGATGCCGAACGTCTGGAAAAAGAACTGGGCGTGCCGGTTGCCAAATATGCCATGGCCGGCGCCAATACCCTGGACCGCTTATGGATGCTGCGGCAATTCGTGGGTCGTCATCCATCGGTTAAGACGGTATTATATGACGTGGAGCCGCGTCTCTTTGATACCAAAGGATTAAGTTCCGCTTCTTATACCCTTTTTTTACCGTATATCGATGATCCATACATCGCGCGCTATTTACGGCAGGAAGCGACCTGGCAGGAATATCTCTCAGCTAAAGTAATCCGAACGACCCGTTTCAGGGATCAGACCATCAACATCGCCATGCGGGGCCTTCTGAACCGGGTCGAAAACAAAAAGACCACCCTGATGCGGATTGAAGACCTCCAGGGGGCTTTGGAAAAGGAAAAATCACGCAGTATCCGCATTAATAAGGATGCCTTGGCCTGTTTTCAGGAAACCATCGATTTTCTCACCGGCAACGACATCAACGTGTTTCTGGTGTTCATTCCCATAGCGGACCTGCTCAACGCAATCGACCCTGAAAGACAAGAAGCGGTGATACAGATATTCAAGACGGCGGCCGAAACAGACCATAACGTGTTTTTTCTTAACTACAATCAGGATTATCAGCACCGGCATGAATTATTTTATGACCTGCGCCATCTTAACAGCGACGGCAATGATCTGGTAACCGGCCGTCTGGTGGAGGATTTGAGCCGTTTTGAATGACAAAGTTACAGAAACCGACAATCTGCTGGGCTACAGGGTGGTCAGCGTGAATACCGCCGCCTGTGTGGATGCCGTCCTGGACACACTCAGGAACGGTAATGCGCAACAAAGCCCCTGTCGCGTACTGGCCTGTATTAATCCGCATTCATATGTTATCTCCCGGGCTGATCCCCTTTTTGCCGAAGCCCTGGCTGCGGCCGACTGGCTCGTTCCCGACGGGGCCGGAATCATCCTCGCGTCCCGGATGTTAAAAGGCCGTATACGAGCACGAATTACGGGCAGCGATATTTTTCACGGGGTTAACGCCGCTCTTAATCGTCTTGGGGGGGGTCGCGTATTTTTTCTGGGCGCAACGGAGGAAGTGCTCACCGCCATCAAAATTCGAATGGCAAGCGACTATCCGAACGTGGAAGTTTCAGGCGTCTATTCCCCTCCTTTTAAAGATGTTTTTTCGGATTCAGACACCAGGCGTATGCTGACGGCCGTAAACACGGCCCAAGCCGATGTGTTATGGTTGGGCATGACCGCGCCCAAACAGGAAAAGTGGCTTTATTCCAATGCGGGACGGTTGAACGTGAAATTTGCCGCGGCCGTGGGGGCGGTGTTTGATTTTTACACCGGCAGGGTGCAGCGGCCTTCCGCCACCTGGCAGGCGCTTGGTCTTGAATGGCTGCCAAGATTTTTAAAGGAACCCCGGCGTCTTTGGCGACGAAATTTTGTCTCCGCCCCAAAATTTTTGCTCTTGCTGCTCACTGAAATGATTCGCGGGCGCAACAGATCTAAAAACATTTTCAGATAAGAAATCCATACCGCCATGAAGATGATCATTTTTTTCTTTGTTCTGTCCTTTCTGTTGTCCCTGGCGATCACTCCCATCGTCCGAGATCTGGCCTTGCGATATGGGCTGATGGATCGGCCTTCGGATCGAAAAGTCCATATCCATCCCCTGCCGCGGGTGGGCGGAGCGGCCCTTTACCTGTCTTTTATACTTACGTTTTGCGTGGCGTTGTGGTTCAGTACTTTTATGCCGGAAATCGTAATGCTCAATAAACGGACTGTCTCTCTTATTCTGGGGGCAAGCATGGCTTTCGGTGTCGGATTCTGGGACGATCTGAAGCGACTCGAACCATGGATAAAACTGTCCGTTCAGGTCATTGCGGCTCTTATCGCATGCTGTTTAGGGGACATCTGCTTCCACACAATCACACTGCCATGGGTGGGGTCGATTAATTTAGGCTGGTTCGGTGTTCCGGCAACCATTTTCTGGTTTCTGATGATCATCAACGGCATCAACCTCATTGACGGCCTTGACGGCCTGGCCGCCGGAATTGTTTTTTTCGTGTCCCTGGTGCTGGTGCTGCTCTGCATCCTAAACAATAATCACATCGTTGCCTTTTGGCTTGCTGCCGTCGCCGGGACCAGCCTGGGATTCCTGCGTTACAATTTCAACCCGGCTTCCATATTTATGGGCGACAGCGGCAGTTATTTTCTAGGTTATATAATAGCAGCCCTCAGCACTATGGGTTTTATCAAAGGCCAGGCAGCGGTGGCCATTCTCATTCCGATGATTGCGCTGGGCCTTCCGATTTTTGATACGCTTCTGGCGCCGGTGCGCCGTTTCATAGCGGGAAAGGCAATGTTCCGACCGGACAACGGGCATATTCATCATCGTTTGCTGGCCATGGGTATGACTACCCGCCGTGCCGTTTTCATCTGCTACATTGTGACCATTATTTTGGGACTGACGGCGCTTTTCATCGTACACACGACCAGCGAGAAGGCCGGACTCCTGCTGCTGTTGATAGGGGTGGTGGCCGTGGCAGGGGTACGCAAGCTGGGTTATTTCGACTATGTCACATCGGAAAAAATCGCAGGATGGTTCCGGGACGTCACGGATGAGGCCGGATTCAGCCAGGAGCGCCGAACTTTCCTGGATATCCAGGTGGCCATCGGCAAGACCGGCAGCATCGAAGAACTTTGGGAGCAAACGAGCAAAGCACTGATAAAAATGGACATCGACCAAGCCGTCATGAATATCAATGGTCATCAAGACATGCAGTGGACCCGGCAGGGATATGACTCTTCAACCATCCGTCAAACTTTTCTGATGCGCGTTGAGTTGCCTCTGATCAGCCCCAACAAGGAACAACCCCACGGGAAGCTTATTCTTATCAAAGATCTTCGTCGCGCGCCCATATCTCATTTTACACTGCGACGGATGGAACATTTGCGCAGAAGTATAACGGGGGTTTTGAATGCTATTGTTAACGATTAAGGTATAGCCGGAGGGCTATCAGGATGAACAGGCACGATGCCTTCGTGCCTTTGCGCGTTTTAACCCCTTATCTTGACATTAATACTTTAAGGAATATGGATATTGATACCGGTTAGCGCAAAATTCGGCGGACGGGAAGAGGGAATCTATTTCCAGCCCCCACGACCCTGAAAAATGATCACATATGACCATCGATCACATATGACCATCGATCACATATAACTTTTGACCTTTATCCGGCAAGTCAAGACTATCCGCCATTCCCTTTTTATCCAAATTTATTATGAAAAATCAGGATGATGGGTCACACAACCGACGGTTATAAAAATCTGGCACAAAAATTGAAAATATAATTAGCAGTGGCCGAACGAAAACCCGAGTTTTTCGGTTCGCTACTCGCAAAAAAGTATCCAATTTTCCCTTGCGAAGATGAAAATCCGGCTAAAATTTTAGGCTGCCAAACGTTGGGGCTTTTGACGACGCACCGGCTTTTTCACTTCTTTTTGCTGCAACATATATCCGATAATCTGTATATTTCGCGCCACAACGGCCAGGATGTCATCGCCGAGGCGAATTTGCATGGAACCCGGCTTTACCCTATCAAATGATAGTCCATTGCACAGGATGAAGCCAGAATTTTAAACGATAATATAAGGAGATCATCATGCGTTACCTTAAAATTATCATTGCGCTGTTTTGCCTGGCAGGAATTCTGTTGGCAGGAATGGCTGCCGGGGCGGCGGTTTCGGCACAGGCTCTTGTTGATCCCGCTGAAATCATCAGCCGGTTTCTTCCGGAAGGACGCACTCTTTTGACGGCGACAAAGGCCGAACTGGCCGCCGCCGTTGAAAAGGCCGTGAACGAGGAGCCGGGCCGGTTTGAGGGTATCGTGAAGGCGGCAGCCGGCGCCAGGCCCGACGCAGTGGAAGACATCGTCAATGCCGCAATCCGAATTATCCCGGAGGAAACCAACGCTATCTGTTTTGCAGTCATGGAAGGTGCGCCGGAGCGGGCAATAGATGTCCATGCCTGCCAGGATGCCTTTGAGGCTGCGGTCCGACTGGAAGGTCTGCCGGTGACCAAACCGACCAGGGAAGAGCCCAGCCCGATCAGGCCCCGTTAAACCCCGGGTATCCACTTTTTATCCGCATCAAGGAACAGCGGGCAAAATAAAAGGGGATTTATTATGAAAAGACAGACTTTTTCCGTTATTATGATGACGATGTTGCTATCGGCATCGCTGATGTTAGCGCCGGAACGGAGTTTCGCGAATTCAGCGGAAATCGGCGGCGGCATCATGACGCCGGCCTTTGAAACCCGCCCGGACCTTGGCATCCGGGCGGGAGCGTTTATGATCTACCCTAAAATAACGGCCGGTATGGTTTATAACGATAATATATATGCAACCAAAAACAATGAGGAATCGGACTGGATCGCCACCGTGGCGCCCAGGATAATGGCTTCCAGCACGTGGTCGTGCCACAGTCTGAAGCTGGATGCAGGGATCAGAAAAGGGTTTTACCTGGAAGAAAGCAGTGAAGATTACCTTAATGCCCATGTCATGGCCGGAGGGCGCCTCAACATCCTCCGGACATCTTATTTTGAGCTCAAAACCGGGTATGAGAGTTATTATGAAGACCGCATGAGCCCGGATGCCATAGATGCATGGAAAAAACCCGCAAGATACGAGCGATTGAGCGCGGACGCTTCTCTCAATCATGAGATGGGTCGCTTCATAATCAATACCGGAGGCGGCGCAGCCGGCTATCTTTACAAAAAAGTTGATCTGGTGGACGGCGGCAGCGAAAATCAGAGTATCAGAGACTACATTTCCTACACCGCCCGTGCACAACTCGGATATGATTTGCATCCCGATATCAAGCCATTTGTCAAAGCCGATTACAACTGGCGGCGATATGACAAGTATGAAGAGGCCCAAAGAGACTCCGATGGATACCGCGTCGGCGCGGGCACTCAAATATATATGGGCGGGATCACCAGTGGAGACGTCTGGGGTGGATACATGCGCCAGGATTATGATTTTGAGAATCGTGATGATATTTCCAGCGTGTGGTACGGTCTCGGGCTAACCTGGGACGTTACCCGACTGACATCCATACGGGCCGGAGTTGAGCGCACGATCAAAGAAACGACCCAAGCCGGGGCATCCGGGATTGTCGGCACCACCGCCAGCCTGACGGTCAGACATGCATTACTTCGCGACATTTCGCCATCACTATCTCTTTCCTATACACATGATGATTATAAGGGCATCGACATCACCAGTAAATATTATAAAATCAGCCCTGGGATAACCTATGCGATGAATCGCAATTTCAGCGCGGCCCTGCAATATGACTATACCAGAAGAGACAGCTCCCAGGATAAACTTAACCGGGAATTCGACGTCAATCAGATAACGTTTTCAGTTACCGCTGCTTTCTGATCAGTTTCCGCGGTTTTTTTGGACCATAAAAAATTTATGAAATCAAATGTCTTACAGGCGATTCTTAAGCACATGGGCCGTCTTTGCATATTCTGGATCATCTGCTGGCTGACCTGTGCTACAGCTATTGCCGAAGAAGTCAACGGTCATATAGTATACCGACTTGGTTCGGGTGACCATATAAAGATCACGATTTATGGAGAGCCGAACCTCTCCGGCGAATTCGAAGTGGATGGATCAGGGCGGGTTTCTCTGCCCCTTGTAGGGGAAGTGCAAGCCGCGGGCCAGGGGCTCCGGGAATTCGAGGAGACTGTGGCGGCGGCTTTCAGGGACGGATACCTTGTCGACCCGCGCGTCCGTGTCGAGATGCTCAATTACCGTCCTTTTTATATACTGGGCGAAGTGAGCAGCCCGGGTAAATATCCGTATGTTCAAGGCATGACGGTCTTATATGCCGTGGCCATGGCCGGCGGATATACGCATCGCGCCCGTCATGGTCTGGCCGAAATTGTCAGGGCGGGTGAGCCCAACAGTTTGACTACCAAGTCTCCGGAAACAACTCTCGTCATGCCCGGAGATGTCATTCGGATTCCGGAGCGATTTTTCTAAATGAACCCATCCAGCGATATCCTGCAGCACCAGCACGCCGAAACCTTGACGCTCCCCCCCGAAGATGAATTTAATCTACGGGAACTGCTGCGTAAACTGAATCGTCGAAAAACCGTTATTGTGAGTATTTTTTTCCTGGTGCTCGTAATTGCCATGCTGCATGTATCCCTGCAGACGCCCCTTTACAGAGCAACGGCCCACCTTATGGTGGACCCACGGAAGGCCAGGATTGTACCGGTCGAAACGCTTTTGTCCAGCATGTCCACACATCCATACATCATTGAAAGTGAAATGGATATCATCCGGTCCCGCCCTTTCATGGAGCGTGTCGTTGATAAGCTGGAGTTGACTCGCGATCCCCTGTTTAATCCGGATTTACGCCCCACACCGAAAAAAGGAGCCCTGGCCGAGGCCCGTGATTGGATCAGGAGTTTCTTACCGCCTGAACCCGTTGCGGAGTCTGAACCTGCCGCAAAACCCGAGCCCGAAATTGTTGTTGATCCTGCCAACCGGTTGCTGGAAATGCGAAAAATGATTGCCGGCATGCTCGTGGGCGGACTTCGTACGGAAAACGTCCAGACCTCTTATACCATCAGATTAACCTTTACTTTCACTGATCCGCAGCGTGCCGCGGACGTGGTCAATGCCGTAGCAGACACTTACCTGATGGATCAGCTGGAAAGCAAATTCGAAGCCACCCGCCTGGCTAATGAATGGCTGGCGGAAAGACTTAATAAACTTCGGCAGGAAGTCCATGTGGCCGAACTGGCCGTTCAGAAGCTACGGGAACAAGGCAATCTGGTTCGAGCCAGAGGCACTACCCTGCTGGAACAGCATATTGGAGAACTCAATGCTCAACTTGTCATGGCAAGGATAAACCGGGCACAGGCCGAAGCGCGATACCAATGGGCAAAGGATAATTTATCCAGTGATAATACCTTGGAAAATGTCCTTGATATCATGGGATCGCCGGAACTCAAAGATCTAAGAACCCAGGAATCCTCCCTGCGCCGCAGGCAGATTGAAATGAGCAGCCGCTATGGATCCCGGCATCCTGAAATGCTGAAATTGTCATCAGAGCTAAATGAAGTTACCAATAAAATTAATAAAGAATCTCGACGGGTGATGGAGGTCCTTACAAACGAAGTCCAAGAAAACAAGGCAAAAGAACAAGCACTTCTGTCTTCACTCAATGAGCTGAAAAGCCAGACCAGTGTTAGTCTCAAGGCCGAAGTGGAACTGGCCGAACTGGAACGCCAGGCGGAGGTTTCCCGGACCCTGTATGAAAATTTCCTCTCACGGTTCCAGCAAACCAGCGGGCAGGAGGATTTACACCGACCCGATGCCCGCGTGATCAGTTATGCGGACCCTCCTGGAGGGCCATCCCATCCCAACAAGGTACGCACATTGACAATCGGCGCGGTTATCGGACTGATGCTGGGGCTCATGTGTGCCTTTTTACTGGAACTGCTGGATCGGGGATTTCGGCAGAGTGAGCAGGTGGAACAGATGACCGGTCTTTCGGTCCTTGGAATGATGCCATTGCTTCGAAAATCCAAAATAACACCCGCAGACTATGTGGTGGAAAAACCCCTTTCTCATTTAGCTGAAGCGATAAGAGGGGTTCGCGCCGCCATTCAACTTTCCAATGTGGACCATCCTCCGAAAACCCTGATGGTGGCATCCGCACTACCCGCGGAGGGAAAAACCACTTTCTGTGCTACTCTGGGGAGGGTGACGGCAATGGCCGGTACAAAGGTGCTGCTGATCGACGGAGACCTGCGCCGGCCGCGGCTGGCCAAAATACTGGGCTTGAAGCCTGAAGCGTGGCTGGAGGAAGTGCTTGCCGGCGAAAAAGATCTGCAATCCGCCATTATTTCCGATTCAAAAACCGGTCTACAGGTGATCTGCGGAAAGGGAAGCACGCCTAATGCGACAAATCTGCTCGGGTCCCAGCGGATGAAACGACTAATCCACTGGGCAACGGATAAATATGACCTGATTATCATCGACACTCCCCCGTTGATGGGGGTCGCCGACGCATGGAGCCTTGCACATGCCATAGATGGAATAATTTTCATCATCCGTTGGGCGGAAACCCCTCGGGAAACCGTTCGCGCTGCCATGCGTCAAATGGAACTCCTCAATCTTCCGGCCAAAGGGATCGTTCTCGCCCAGATGGATATCCGCAAGCAGGCCCATTACGGATACGGGAACCACGGATATTATTACGACCGGTATCAAAGCTATTACAAAGAATAACCAGCCGCCAATCAACGACCGGTCTGCCTTTAATTAAAACCTGAGCATGAGATTTCCAATAAAACTAAGGGCTCGTTTGTCTAAAAGGCAAACATCACGGCCCGCCATGCCCCCCGACCATATGCGTATTTACGCCATCGGCGATATCCACGGCCGTGCCGATCTTCTATGTCAGATGCACAATGCCATTGCAGAACATGCCGCGGCCGCGGACCCGGCGGATAATCACATTGTCTATCTTGGCGATTATATTGATCGGGGCTTACAGGTGAAAGAGGTCATTGATATCCTCGCAACCGCTCCTCCTGAGGAATTTACTCCTGTTTTTTTAAAGGGCAACCACGAGGAGATGCTCCTGGAATTTCTCAATGGCGCCGGAATTCTGGAAGACTGGCTGGCCGTGGGCGGCCGGGCCACCCTTATGAGTTACGGGGTGATGGTGACGGGGCAGACCCATGATCCCATCCGGGCGGAACAAATACGCTTGGAATTCCTGGACGCTCTGCCAAGAAACCATCATGAATTTTTATCAGCGCTTCAGGTTTCTTTCCGGGCCGGAGATTATCTGTTTGTACATGCTGGAATCCGGCCGGGAGTTCCCCTTGAAAATCAGTATCCCGGAGACTTAACCTCAATCAGAGAACCGTTTTTATCAAACCGGAAAAATCTGGATGTTCGCGTGATCCATGGCCATAACATCACCTCTCGACCGGAGATCCTGCCCTGGCGAATCGGCGTTGATACCGGAGCATACGCCACCGGGCGGTTGTCCTGCGTAATGATAGAAGGCGGTCAAACATCGTTCCTCACCGTTAATGCCGACGGAAACGATGATGCGACACCTTGAGCTGTCCGTCATTATGCTGTCGATCCTGGCGGCCCTGGCAGCAGCCGGCCTCTGGCTTTGGACTGAATGGTCCCACCACCACGCCGCCGTCCTGGTAGACCGAATACTCACGGACAAACCCCTCGATACATTGGATACGGTCGATGTGCTGGCTGATTTCCCTTCACCATACTACGAGATTCTTCCGGGTAAACACCTGTTTTACGGGAGTACGCTGGCGGTTGCCGCCGCGGACCTCCCCGAGCATTCCGAAGCAACTCGGCTGAAATGGATCAGCCAGGCACGGAAGGCGCTGCCTGTCGCATTGGCAAGGGAACCGGCCTACACACACGCATGGGTTCACTTGGCCTATGCCGAATGGCTTGATAAAGGGGCGAACCAAAGATCCGTGGACGCCTTGCGCATGTCTATATACACATCGCCTGCCGATACACAGCTTCTAAGCTGGCGACTGAAGCTGGCCGGGCTTAACAGGGATTTCTGGGACCCCGGCTTCCAGGACTTGGTGTTGCGCCAGGTGGCCCTGGCCTGGCGCCATAACCCTAAATCACTTTCTGAAATCGCGACCGCATATCATATTGATGATCTGGTCAGACAAACCCTTTCAGATGATCCGATGGAACTGGCCCGTTTTAATGCGCTGGCCGCAAACCCTTCCGTTCGGAAACACAATCCCGGCAGACGATAGAAGCTGTTTCAAAACCTCAGATCAGGTTCAAGGGCAAGGCGCAGGCCGATGGAATATCGCACCAGGTGGCGGTCTCCGGCGCCGGCCACCGACATGGCGCCATCTACAACCCGCCGGAATCGGCCCTTTCGGCGCCGGCAAGCACCCAGCAGCTTCGCAAGAAATCTTTACTCCCGCGAGCTTCGACCTTGGGCCACGCCGAGGCCCAGCAGGGCCGCGAACGTCGCGGCCACCGCCGGCACCTGCAAACTGAAATCCACCAAAGCATGCATACCCACAAGCATGGCCGCGCAAAAGCCTGCCAGAGGATAAAGATGATCCCGCTCCCGCCGGAAAAATCCCGCAAGACATTTTAAGGCCAATCCCGCAAGCAGTCCGAACCATAACAGCGCCGCGGGCCATCCCAGCTCAAAAATCATTTCCAGCCAGTCGCTGTGGGCCCGATCCAGTTGGCTGGTGCTGATATCCGCGTACAGCGGAAAAATCCGCTCAAAACTTCCCAGGCCGAATCCGGTCAGGGGCGCGCTGTTTATGGCCTGCCAGACCTGCGCATAGACCTTGAGTCGAAACGGGTCGATATTATCGGTGGTTAACCGCCAGAAAATTCGATCTCCGATCAGTACGGTCGTGATCAGCAATGTCGCCAGCAGGGCTCCGGCGATGAGTCCGAAAAGACGGTTGCGGACGCTTTGGACCATGCCGTATAACATCAGAAATATAGCTAAAGCGGCCAGAGAAGCAAAAATGCCGCCCCGGGACCCGGACAAAAGCAGCGCTGAAAGTAGAATGAGAATCGAGGCAAGACGTGGAGCGCCCTGAACCAGAGCCGCATTCCAGAAGGTTACCAGTTGGTTCCGGCCTTTCCGGCCGCGACGGGCCAGTTCTATAAAATTGAAAAGATATGCGCCGACGGCGCAGAGAAGTGCCAGCCCCGTATAAGTGGCAAACGTGTTTCGATTAACAAAAGTGCCCGACACCCATCCGATGTGGCTCTGTTTATTCACCCACAAAATCTTTGGAGTGCCTCCAAACTCCATCAATATACCGTACGCCGCATAGAGGGTCCCGGCCAGAATAAAAAAATCGATAAACAATCGCGCCCGTCGCCGATCCCCTCCAATCTGCAGTGCAAGCCAGAAAACCCCGCCGTAAGTCGCCAAACGGATCAATGACTGGAATCCGCTGCCCGGCGAGAGACTGATGGCGCCGGCAAGATTTGCGCCCAGGGTTCGGCCGGCTTCGTCCCACAGTGGATGATGGAGGTCCGGGGAAACGATCGGGAGCATCTGAACCAGTGCCCACCCCATTACCATAGCGAAGGCCGTGGTTTCCCATATCACCCGTCGAAGAGCTACGACCGGCGCCGTTTTTTTCCGCATCCGGTAAATGCAAAGCGCGCCAACCAGAAGAAAAACCAGGCAGGCAAAAAGGGCCTGCATCAACTCGTGGACCATTCCAAAAGGCAGTGCGGTGAACATGATCAGAAAGGTAAACATCCAGAAAATCGCGGTCATGGTTTCCCCAGGGTTGTTTTAAAACAGAAATATCAATAGAGATATTAGCACTTAACCGAAATCCGATCAATGCCGAATATGAAAAGATATTTCAGCTCTTGACAAAAAAGGAGCCTGTAACGGATACTTTTTTCGACAACGGCAATACAGGGGAAGCCGTCAAAAAGTAATCCATGGGTAAAAATCCTGGCAAGTTCCCTCCAATAGGGATTTTTCCGAATATGACGCTGAAGCTTGATCAAAACCCGGATGCGATTTTTCCGCAAGACATTCCGAAAAGAGGGGGGTTATCGCCTGCTGCTTTCCGTTGAAATGATCATGCAGTCCCTGTCTATTACCATCGACTCCTCCCAGGTGGAACCGATTATTTGACAAATATCATATGGACATCCGTGTTTCAGAGTGCTATGAAATATATTTTGAAATTTTTGGAAACTCTTTAACCGTTAACACTGCATCATCAGTAGATTATCCGGGAGTCACGATTATGGTTGAAGCCATTATTCTGCTGGGAGGAATGGGGCTGATCATCGGCGCCGGTCTTGCCTTTGCATCAAAAATATTTTATGTTTATGTCGACCCAATGATACTTGAAGTCGAGGGCCTGCTGCCCGGGGCCAATTGCGGCGGATGCGGACTGCCCGGCTGCAGCGCCAATGCTGAAGCCATTGTGGCCGGAAAGGCATCCCCCGCGTCCTGCGTTGCCGCGGGCGAGGAAACGGCTGCTGCCATCGCCGCCGCCCTGGGTGTTTCCATCGAGGCCAAAGAACCCGATATCGCCCGGCCGGGTTGTATATACGGTGTCCGTGACGCAGTGATCAAATACAACTACCAGGGGCTCAGTACCTGCCAGGCTGCAGCCATGCTCTACGGCGGCATGAAAGAATGCGGCATCGGCTGTCTCGGGCTCGGTTCATGTGAAAAAGTCTGCCCGTTTAACGCCATTCGCATGGGCGATGACGACCTGCCGGTGGTGGATGAAAAATTGTGCACGGGTTGCGGCGCCTGCGAACGTGTCTGCCCGAAGAACATTATTACCTTGTCGTCTGTAACACGTCGAATATTAAAAGAATACACAACAAACGACTGCACCACCCCCTGCCAGCGGGCATGTCCGGCCGGCATCGATATCTGCGCTTACATCGGTCATATCAACACGGGCGACTATCAAAAGGCCGTTGAAGTCATCAAGGAAAGAAATCCCTTTCCTACGGTCATCGGCCGCGTCTGTCCCCGGCCCTGTGAAACCGAATGCCGGCGGAACCTGGTGGACGAACCCGTGGCCATCAATTTCCTGAAACGATATGCCGCGGATTATGAAAAACAAACCGGCGCGCACATCCTGCCGTACAAGGCGCCCGACACCCATCGCCGCGTCGCCATTATCGGCGGCGGCGTGGAAGGCTTGTCCGCGGCGTTCTTTTCCGCCCGCCTGGGCCACGCGCCGGTGGTATTTGAAGCGGGCGCGACCCTTGGCGGACTGCTGCGGACCGCCATTGCCCAATACCGGCTTCCGCCTGAAATTCTGGACTGGGATATCGCGGGCGTTCTTGCCATGGGCGTTGAGACCCGGACCCGGCAAACCCTCGGAAAGGATTTTACCGTCGCATCGCTTCTGGCACAAGGGTTTGAAGCGGTTTTCACGGCTGCCGGCGGCTGGGACAGCCGGACGGAAAGGCTGGGGAACGCCCCGCCTGAACAGGCCGTTCCCGGCGTACACCTGTTGATTGATCTGATAAAAAGCGGACTTAACAACCGCTACAAATTTGATATAGGCTCCGACACCGTTATTTTTGAAAGCGGCGAAATGACCATGGAAGCGGTCAAGATCTGCAGGCATCTGGGCGCAAAAAAAATCAGCGTCATCTTCCGTGATCCGGCGGAAAAAACGCGACTGGCGCCCGCAACCCTCTCATTGCTGCAACAGGAAGGGGTTGATGTTCTTTTCAACACCGATATCTTCGGTCTGTCCGGCCGGGGCAATAATCTGACGCAAATCGCCTGCACGGATAGGATTACCGGCGAAAACGCCGATATCACGGCAAATACCCTTATCATTGATTCCGGCCGATTGCCGGAACTCATCTTTTACCACGCGAAAAAAGAATCCTCAGACTCCCGTGACGAATTTCCCGCCGGCGAGGACATAGCGTGGGTCGCCGTAACGCCCTCTAAAAATCCGGAATATGCACCCGCCCCGGGACTTCTGGCCGAAGGCGACGTCATCACCGATTTCAGCGCGGCCATCCGCGCCATTGCAGCGGGCAGGCGCGCAGCCGCATCCATTCACAAAATCCTCTACGATATTGACATTGAGTTGCCGGACAACGTCGTCACACGGGATACGGTCCTTCAGTGCGTGAATCACATAGAAGAAAATATCCAGCAACTCTCGCGGCAGATCATGCCCCAGTGCGATATCAGACGTATTCCCGCGCAATGCAGGGAGATCGAACAGGGACTTACCGAAGACATGGCCCGGGCCGAAGCGGCCCGGTGCCTGAAATGCGGATTGATCTGCTACTCGGATCAATCGGTGAAAAGCGCTGAAGCCGCATGAAAAAAGCGGATTAACGGAAAAGTCTTATGGCGACCGAACAGGGCCGCGTTACGGCGGTAAAGGGGAATAATGCCATTGTGAGAACCCGACGGTCATCGGCCTGCGAGGGGTGCAGGGAAAAAGACCGGTGTACAGTGGTCGAGGGCGGCAAGGAAATGGAATTTGAGGCATCCAACACCCCCAACGCTCAAGTGGGCGATACGGTGGATGTGGAAATGAAAACCGGCATGCTGCTCTTGCTCTCTTTTTTTCTGTACGTTTTTCCCATCCTTCTCATGCTTGTCGGCGCATTGATCGGCAGCCACTTCGCCACCCGCTCCAACGGCGATCAGTCGCTTTTCGCCGCTGTTTTCGGCTTCGCCTTTTTTATCGCCGCTTTTGGCGTGGTTAAACTCAAGGACCGGCAAGCCGCCAAAACCGGACAATACCGGCCGATCATCGTCCGGATCCGCAAGGCCGGGAATAAATCGGAAGCCTGATGTCCGGCCGGACCTGGCCGCGCACGCTTATCTCTTCTTCTTCTTTTTTTTCCGGCGGCGACGCGACGAAATTGTCCTTGCCTTTTCCACTATCTTTTCTTTTCCGCGGGTGATTTTTTCCTTCTGGATGGCCAACTGACGTTTTATATCCTCCTGATAACGATTCACCGCGCCGTATGTGAAGTAATATCCGGCAACGGCCAGGGGAATCCCCGTGATCATTCCGCCGGCGAGCAGGGTCCAGAAGATTTCCGGGGCTTTCATGAGAATATCGATAAGAAGGGAGAAATGCAGTTCTCCGCGCAGCCGCAAGGGCCGGGTCACGCCAGTGACATAGGCGCCCACCATGTAATTGATGCCGTAAATCGGCAGAGCCGTGAGCGGATTGGTGACCCATACGCCAATGGCCGCGGCAAGCTTATTCCATTTCAGCAACATGGCGAAAAACACCGCGATTACGATATGCACGCCCATCAGCGGCGTCATGCCGATATAAAGACCCAAAGCCATGCCCATGCCGATTTCGTGGGGGGTTCCCCTGATCCGGATGAGACGGTCATAGACCTGCCTGGCCAGTATGACCATGCGATTGTAAAATCGTTGAGAAGCTTTCAGCGGCACGTTACCTGGATCACCTTTACGCCCTTATTGAAACAAAGACGCCAGTCGCTTCAGATCGGCAGACGGCTCTCCTCCGCCCACCCTTCCGGGTCATCCCCCCACACAACAGGGATATGCCGGCGAAATAAAATCGCATCAAGAAGCGCACAGAATGGAAATTGACGCGATCACCAAATATGATGGAATCGTCCGGTAGTCAATTGTTTTTTGGGGGAAGCGGATAATCAAAAAGACCATCCTGATAGTTGCGGACCAGAAGAATCCCATCGCGCTCCCGGCGCACATAATCCGGCGAAACCGGTACCTTGCCGCCGCCCCGGGGGAGATCGATCATGTAACGGGGAATCCCCATGCCCGAAATCCGGCCCTGGAGATGCTTCAGGATGACACGCCCCGTTTCCACGCCGGTGCGAAAATGGCCGGTCCCGGCCACCGGGTCCGCATGGTGCAGGTAATAGGGCCTGACCCTATTTTTCAGGAGCCCGCGCATCAGATTCATCATGGTCGTGGGATCATCGTTGACCCCCTTGAGCAGGACCGTCTGACTCCCCAGGGGAATGCCGGCATCGGCCAGTTGTGCGCACGCGGCTTCAGCCTCGGGGGTGAGTTCATCCGGATGATTGAACTGGATATTGACATAGAGCGGATGAAACGTGCCGAGCAGGGCCGCCAGCTCGCCGGTCACCCGGGCCGGCAGCACGCAGGGGATTCGGGTATGGATCCGGATGACATCCACGTGTGAAATGCGCCGGAGCCGGCAAAGGATGTCGCTGATGCGGTCATCAGACAGCAGAAACGGATCACCGCCGGAAAGGATCACCTCATGCACGGCCTTGCAGTCCCGGATATAGTCGATGCCCGCGTCAATGTCGGCCTCCGTGACGCCCCGCTCCCGGCCCACCATGCGCTTGCGCATGCAATGGCGGCAATAAAGCGCGCAGCGGTCCGACACCAGAAACACCACCCGGTCCGGGTAACGGTGAACAACCCGGGGCGACGGCGACTGAAAAGCCTCACAGGTGGGGTCCGGCCCAACGCCCGGGCCGTCATCGAGTTCGCGCAGATCCGGGATCGCCTGGCGCCACAGAGGGCCGTCGCGTTTCTGGATCAGGGAGAGAACATACGGGTTGATGCGCATGGGATATCTGGCGATGACCCGGGCCACGGCGTCGCGGTCCACGGGGAGGACGGCGGCAAGGGCCTCGGCCGTTGCCATACTGTCGGCCAGAAGGGCCTGCCAGGAATAATCCGTTGGGGTCATCTATGCCTCTGGACCGCTCCAGCGCGGCGCGATATCATGATGAAAACCGAGCCGATCCAGGATGCGGGCCACCACGCCGTCCACAAGGTCTTCGATGGTGAGGGGACGCATATAAAAGCCGGGAGAAGGCGGCAGGATCACGGCCCCGGCCCGGGCCAACCGGAGCATGTTTTGCAGATGAATCACGGAAAGGGGCGTTTCCCTGGGAACAAGGATCAGGGGCCGGCCTTCCTTGAGACAGACATCAGCGGCCCGGTGAATCAGGTTGTCCGTTATCCCGGCCGCCGCCGCGGCCAGGGTGTTCATGGAACAGGGCGCGATCACCATGCCCTGGTGCCGGAAAGATCCGCTGGCAATGGATGCAAACCCGTCATCCGGATCCAGTTCCACCAGATGCGCCCCGGGATGGCAGGTCATGGGATGATCCTTTAAAAAATCCGCCATGGTTTTGTGGGCAAACCCCGCCTCATGGGCCAGGATGGCGCGGCCGGCCACCGATATCACCAGGGATATTTCCACGGGCATGGCCATCAGTGCCCGGATCAGCCGGATGCCGTAAACAGCGCCCGATGCCCCGCACATGGCCACCACGATTTTTTTCCGGTTTTTCGCGTCTACATCATCCATCGCATCATCCATTCATCGGCCAGCACCCCGAAAAACAGCACCACGGAGATGACGCTGTTAACGTGGAAAAACGCCAGCTCAATATGTTTTAAGTCCCCGCCCCGCACCAGCCGGTGTTCCAGGATGAACAGGCCACCGATAATGATCACGGTGACCAGGTAAATCCATCCCATGTCAAAAAAAAGATAAACCAGCCAGAAGAAACCGAAAGAGAGCATATGGAGTCCGACGGCAATCCTCAGTGCCCCCGTTGCCCCGTAATGGGCCGGCACGGAAAACAGGTTTTGTTTCCGGTCGAAATCAACATCTTGGCAGGCGTAGATGATATCAAAGCCCGCGATATAGGTCATCAGGGCCAGGCTTAAGCATAAAATTCCCCATGAAAACGACCCGGTCAGGGCGATCCAGGCCCCCATGGGCGCAAGGGATATGGCAAAACCGAGATAAAGATGGCTCCACCGGGTGAACCGCTTGGTATAGGAATAGCCGAAGAGCACCAGCAGCACGGGAGCGGACAGCGCCAGGCAGAGCATGTTGAGCATGGCCGCGGCCATGACAAAAAGCGCCGACGAAAGGACAACAAAAAGCACCGCGGATCGCAGGGTGATCCGGCCGGAGGGAATCTCCCGGCCGGCGGTGCGGGGATTGTCCCGGTCGAACCGGGCGTCGACGATGCGATTGAACCCCATGGCCGCCGAACGCGCCCCGATCATGGCGGCCAGTATCCAGAAAAAATCGGCCGCCGCAATGGGGCTGATGCGCTGGGCCAGCACCACGGCCGACAGGGCAAAGGGCAGCGCGAAAACCGTGTGGCTGAAACGGATCATCCGGCCGTAGGTCAGCACCGCGTCGGCCCCGGAGCGAAGTGCGCCCCCTGCTTTTGCCGGAAACCCGGTCATGTTGACAGCCCCACGCCGCTGATCACGGCCCCGCAGTCCGGGCACCGGTCATCCCGGATGGTGTTTTTTATAATGGCAAATCCCCGGCGGCCGATCAGTATCCGGCCGCAGCCGGGGCAGAAGGTGTTTTCACCATTATCGCCGGGGATGTTTCCGGTATAAACATATTTCAGCCCGGCTTTTTGCCCGATCTCCCGGGCGTCGCCAAGGGTTTTGTGGGGGGTCGGGGGCCGGTCCAGAAGCTTATAGGTGGGATGAAACCGGCTGACATGCCAGGGGGTGTCGTCTCCGAGATCATCCCGGATAAACCCGGCCAGTTCAGCCAGTTCCGACATATCATCGTTTAATCCCGGAATCAGCAGGGTGGTGACCTCCACGAAAACGCCCGCTTTTTTCATCCGCCGCAGGGTATCAAGCACCGGAGCCAGTCGCGCGCCGCACTGTTTTTTATAAAAATCATCGGAAAAGGCCTTGAGATCCACATTGGCCGCATCCAGGAACGGTCCGATCATTTCCAGTGCTTCGGCCGTCATGTACCCGTTGGTAACAAAAATGTTTTTCAGATCCCGGTTATGGGCAAGGCGGGCGGTTTCATGGGCCAGCTCGAAAAAAACCGTCGGCTCGGTATAGGTATAGGCAATGCTTCGGCATCCGCTTCTCACGGCGCCGGCGACGATTTCTTCAGGAGAGACGACATCGCCGATGATCCGGCCGTTGTGATCGGAAGGCATCTGGGCGATATCGGCGTTCTGACAGAACCGGCACTTGAAATTGCACCCCACGGTTCCCAGGGAAAAGCAGAGCGTTCCGGGAAGAAAATGAAACAGGGGTTTTTTTTCAATGGGATCAACATGAACGGCAATGACACGGTCATATACCAGGGTATCGAGTCGGCCGCCGGTGTTTTCCCGGACCCCGCAGATGCCCCGGGAGCCGTCGCCGATGACGCACCGATGGCTGCACAACCGGCATTGCACCTTGCCGTGGTCTTTTTTCTCGTACAATAAGGCTTCCATTACGGTATCCTCATCATGTTTGGTGATCGGCTCCGACGATTTCATAAAAGGATGGCCTATTCGCTCCAGGTGTCTTTCGGGGCGCGGTTTTCATGGATGCTGAATTGCAAAAACTCGTCGCAGGCTCCTCAAACAGTTTGCAATTCTTGCCGCATCCATGAAAACCGCTTATTTCCCCGAAATCCACGATTTCGTTCATAAGCCATCCTTTTATGAAATCGTGTGTTCCTAAACTATTTTTCAGCACAACTCGCCACCCGGCTTTCTGCCGGAGCGATCCGGTTGGCCGGCGACGTCAGGGTCAGCGGTGTTGTCCGGAAACGGGGAACCGGCAGGGCAATCACTCCGGCGAACGCGCCGAAGGGACTCCGTTGCATGATCCTGGTGGACTCAAGCCGGGCGGTCATTTTGGGAAAAAACCCGGGAAGCGGGCATATTGTCCGGCTTTCCATGGGCACATCCCCCAAAATTTTGAAAACC
>Ga0351930_1009_pt1 | contig 36522 bp, 30 predicted proteins | sample BONcelT113001E10_FD_205823 | JGI IMG/M metagenome (GOLD analysis project Ga0351930, IMG submission 205823) | Enriched cells from coal bed in the Powder River Basin, Montana, United States - BONCAT cells T11 rep2 HSBNCT.T11.300.1.E10 ...
TTCGCGGACAGCTTCCAAAAGCAGCACATTCCGGGCGCCGTCAACTTTGATTTCCCAATTGAGGAAGTGACTCAACTCGATCCTCAAAAAGCCGCTGATTTCGAGAAAGCACTCGGCGCGGACAAGAATCGGCCGCTGGTTTTCTATTGCGGTTTCACCAAGTGCACCCGCAGCCATAACGGCGCCCTGTGGGCAATGAAGCTGGGGTACAAGGACGTTTACAGGTGTCCCGGCGGGATCAAGGGATGGATCGAAGCGGGACACACGGCGGACAAAGTAAAATAGGTATATGGTGTAACGGGTAAACGTGAAAATCCCTTGCTCCTGGTGGTTTGGCGCATCGCTTAATGCTTTTCACGCCCAACCACCAGGAGATCTGCCGCCTGAGTGACGGCGGTGCTAAACCCCGGCAATTTCGTTGAGATCGAGGTCGGGCAGCATCGATCCCGTTTCCATCAGGTTCAGGTGCAGTTCGAAGCATTTTTCCAGGTCGTGTGGAATGTGGCCCGTGCGCGCTGTTTCGATGTATTTCCACAGGTATTCCCGGTAGGCGGGATGGGCGCAGTTCTCGATTATCTTCTCCGCCCGCTGCATCGGTCCCAGCCCGCGAAGATCGGCCAGCCCCTGGTCTGTCACGATTATCTGGACCGAATGTTCGTTGTTGTCGATGTGAGGGCACATGGGCACAATAGAGGATATTTTGCCGCCCTTTGCTATGGATGGGCACATGAAGATCGAGATGTAGGCGTTCCTGGTGAATTCGCCGCTTCCCCCGATACCGTTCATGATGTCGGTCCCGAAAACATGGGACGAGTTGACATTGCCGTAAATGTCGACTTCCAGCGCGGTGTTGATTGAAATTACACCCAATCTTCGAATGACTCCCGGGTGATTCGAAAGTTCCTGGGGGCGCAGGACGATTCGAGGCGCGAAAAAATCCATGTTGTCATAGATCCGCTTGAGTACCTCCGGGGTAAGTGTAAGACTCGTGGTACTGGCGGCGGTCAGCCTTCCGGATTCCATCAGGTCGACAAGCGAGTCCTGGAAAACCTCGGAGTACATCGAAAAGGGAGGAATGTAGGGGTTTCTCGCAAGAGCGGCCATAACGCCGTTTCCGACATTGCCCACTCCCGACTGCAGTGGCAGGAACTCTTTGGGGATCCTTCCCGCCAGCATTTCATCCAGTAAGAACCTGACCACGTGTTCGGCTATCTTGTCGCCTCGCTCATCCCCGTCGGCAAACTGCGGGATCTTATCCGACTCGTCATTTTCAATTACGGCAATGACTTTTCTGGGGTCAACCACCGCGTAGGGGTATCCGAGCTTTGTGAGCGGATCGTGAAAAGGCACCGGAAAGCGGTGCGGCGGGGGCGGCAGCATGAAAATATCGGTCATTTCCCTCAAACGTTGCGAATGATAATGGTTTACTTCGATTATGACCTTATCGGCATACTTGAGATATGCGGGGGAAGCCCCGATCGAGGAAGTCAGGTATACGCGTCCATCGCTTTTCAGTTCGGATGCCTCGATCACGGCGAAGTCGATGTTCCCGTGGAACCCCGCAAGCACGGTCTGCGGCAGATGCGACAGATGCATGTCCACATATTCGACTTCCTGGTTGTTGATCTGTGAGCGCAGCTTTGGCCCGCTCTGGTAGGGCGCGCGGTAGGACATCGCGTTCTGCTGCGCAAGAGGCTCATCGATGCTGGTCCCGCTGGATGCCCCCGTGAGCACCCGTATCTTGAAAGGCTCCTCGCGATCGTGAAGGGCCTTGGCGCGCTCCGCGATCGCCCTCGGAACCACCTTGGCCGCCCCCGCGTTCGTAAAGCCGCTGAATGCCACGGTCGCGCCATGAAAAATATGAGAGGCCGCCTCTTCCGGACTGACATGCGGATAGGTATGAACAGTAGACATTGTATCTCCCTTCAGCTCCGGCCGGCTAAAGCCGTTCGCCGATTTCTTTCAGGTTAAGGCCGGGCAGCATGGCGCCATGCTCGATGAAATTGCGATGAAGCTCATAGGCCTTCCGCAGGTTGTGCCTTATATGACCCATCCTTGATTCCTTTATGTAGTTGTTCAGGTAATCGCGGTAAGCGGGATGGGCGCAGTTGTCGATTATTCTTTTTGCACGCTGCATGGGACCGATCCCTCTCAGATCCGCGAGTCCCTGTTCCGTTACCACGACCTGTACCGAATGCTCATTGCTGTCGATATGGGGCGACATGGGAACGATGCTCGAGATCCTTCCGCCAAGGAGAGTGGATGGGCACATAATTATTGAGAGATAGCTGTTCCGGGTAAACTCTCCGCTCCCACCGATTCCGTTCACGATGTCCGTCCCAAAAACATGCGAGGAATTTACATTGCCATAGATGTCCACTTCGATTGCCGGGTTGATTGCGATCACGCCGAGGCGCCGCGCGATGCCGGCATCATTTGAGACTTCCTGGGGACGAAGTACTGTTCTCGGACCAAAAAAATCCATATTCGAACAAACCCGACGCAGTACTTCGGGGGTCAGGCTAAGACTTGTCACGCTCGCCGCAAGAAGTTTCCCCTGTTCCATGAGGTCCACCATCGAGTCCTGATAAACAACCGTGAACATCCGGAAAGGAGGAATGTAGGGGTTGCTCCCAAGAGCGGCCACAACGCTGTTCGAGAGGTTTCCGACTCCGGCCTGCAACGGCAGGAATTCCCTGGGTATGTGCCCGGTAATCATTTCTCCGAACAGGAACCGGACCACATGATCGGCAATCCGTTTGCTTCTCCAATCCGCTGGGGTGAATCTTTTTATTTCATCGGGCTCGTTGGTTTCAATAATTCCCACGATCTTTCGCGGATCGACCCTGGCGTAGGGGAATCCGATTTTGGTCAGCGGGTCGTGAATTGGTATGGGGTTGAGACGGGGAGGGGGTGCGAGTATTGTAATGTCGGCCATCTCGGGCAGACGCCGCGAGTGGTAATTGTTAATTTCAATAAAAATGCGGTCGGCATACCTAAGGTAAGTGGGCGAGGAACCGATCGAGGTGGTAAGATAGACTCTTCCATCCCTCGTGACCTCGGTGGCTTCAACTATTGCGAAGTCCAGCTTCCCAAAGAATCCGGCCAGCAGGGTCTGAGGGGCATGAGACAGGTGCATGTCAAGGTATTGCACCTGCTGTGAATTGATCTGCGCGCGCAAGGTCGGTGCGCTCTGAAAAGGGGCACGCCACGACAGCGCCTCCGCTTGGGCAAGTTCCTCGTCGATGTTGTTTCCGCTCGACGATCCTGTCAGCAGGCGGATCTTGAAAGGTTTTCCCGCCTGGTGGAAATCGCGCGCGCGCCTGGCAATGGCCCTCGGGACCGCCTTGGCCGTTCCCGCGCTGGCAAACCCGCTCAGGGCGACCATGGCGCCGTTATTGATGTGCGCCGCCGCTTCCTCCGCGGTGATAATTGGGAATGTCCCTGCATACATATGCAATCTCTCCTGACTTGCCTGGATAAGAGTTAGGGCTCGCCAGGCCGTGGTCTTTTGTACCCGGCCCCACCGCTGGGCTTTGCCCAATGAAAGAAGTATTAATATAATGACGCTTCGGACGCCGTCCATTTACAAGGTTCGACCACCACAGGGCACCGGGGGACGTGAACCGCCACCAACTCCTCACCCGCACGATGCTCTGCGGTATCCATCAATCTACTACTTCGTTACCGTCTAATCCACAGTTTCCATGTGAAACTATTATCAGAGTCGGGCTCGAACGACAAGCCCGGTGAACGGCCCCTGGCGAACGGTCATGACAGCGATGCAGTCGCAACAAACAATGAAAGCCGTCATGGACTTCTCCCCCCTTTTCTAAAGGGGGGCCGAGGGGGATTTGTTCAGCCGGACACGAAGGCTTTCCGGTAACGATTCCCACCATCCACCATGAGACTTTCATACAAACGGTCATGACAGCGATGCAGTCACAACGAACAATGAAAGCCGTCATTCCGGCGGAAGCCGGAATCCAGTCGATATCCCACCGATTACGAATCGACTTTCATACAAATAGCCTCAAAGTTATCGCCCTGCGGACAAATTCATGGCTTTACCCTGAATTCCTGGTTTACAATTGCAGATTGGGGCCGCCAGGCAGCGCGCAGTCCCGGCAGACATTTATTCAGCCCTGTGATATCAAGGAAAGGCGCATGACCAAAGAAACCGGTTCAGGAACTAAACGAAAAGGCAGGTGGAGGCGGCCTGAAAAATATATCTGCTCCACCTGCGCGCGGGAGCAGCCCTTTTGCTGGACCTGTACCTGCGATTTCATGATCTGTTCGGATTGTATGGAAGAAAACTTCTGGGGTATGACATGCAACGGGATTCACTGGACTTGTCCCGATTGCGGCGCCATCCGCAGTTTTGGAAACGACTGAGATTTTCCCACTGATTCGGCATGCTGAATTTCGATCCACAAAATGAGAATAATGCCCTTGCGCCCCAACAATGGCCTGGCTCTCCAATAGGAATATTTTGGGACCAATCCCTTGTCTGGGGTTTGCTGTGCGTCGAAACCCTCGGCCGGGCAGGTATTGCCTACAGACTTCTGGGAGCCTCGGACATTCGGCGGGGGGGCCTCGATAATTTCAAAATTCTGTTGGTTCCGGGCGGCTGGGCCGCGCACAAGGTGCGGGCGCTCCGCGATGGCGGGAAGAAGAAAATAGCGGAGTTCCTGGACAGAGGCGGGACCTATATAGGCTTCTGCGGGGGAGCCGGCATGGCGCTTTCGAGCCCTCCGGCGCTCGGTCTCGCGCCCGTGGAAAGAATGGCGCTCGCCGAGCGCCTTCCGAGCGCAAGCGGCCGGATAATTGTTTCCGGTCCCCCTGCGCATCCGGCATGGAAAGAAATCCCGGCTCGAATCCCGGTATCGGTATGGTGGCCGTCCCAGTTCAAGTGGAACGTCCGGAGCCCGGGAGCGGGTCATGTCCTTGCGACCTATTCCGATCCCGGAGACGATTTTCGGGTGGCAGACCTGCGGGTATCCGACCTGGATTCCAATATTTCCTGGCCAGATCTGGAGAGAAGTTACGGAATCAATCTCGACCCCGATAGGATCAAGGGGCATCCGGCAATAATCGAGACGCAAAGGGGCCGTGGACGGCTGATCCTGTCGTATGCTCACCTTGAAACCCCCGGCGATTACTGGGGGAACCGGCTCCTGTTCAATATTCTTGAATATCTGGACGAAAGGGCGGAAGTATTTGGGATGAAAGCCGCCGAAGACCTCGGCGCTCTCGAAAGGCGCGATGTTTCGGATGAAAACGCCTGGAAGAGCATCCACCGCGCCAGGGAAGCGGCCGCCGACCTGATAGCTTTCGGTGAGGCCAACTTGCTCTGGAACTGGAGAACACCCTGGCTGCTCAACTGGCGGCGCGGGATACGGGGACTTGAATACGGCACCCTTTTCGTTACCCTCGATTACATGTGCCAGGTGAACGACAAACAACCGGGGATCGCCGCCATCGGAAAAGAGTGGCTGGAGCGGGCGAAAAGACTCGAGGCCGACACCGTTCAGTTTCAGGCGTTGGCAAAACGGCTGCTGCTCGAGGAAAAGATAGCAACCCAGACGGGCACGGTGAGCAAACTCGGCAGTGTGAACGAACGGGTCGACACCCTGCGCGTCGCGCTGTTTGGGAATAAAATGAATCACGGCGGCCTGTGTCGCGCCCTGTTCGATTTGATTGATTCCATGCTGCTGGATTTGCTGAGATCTTGCGAAGCGGGAAAAATAGAAGGCGCAATGGCTGCAAGTAAGCCATTATGAAGGCAACAGGTCGATCTGCGATGGGCCGGGTTTATCCTCTTGCCAAAATGTAGGGGCGGGGTTTATCCCCGCCCGGATGTTCCAAAGCGCTGGCCCGACCGGGCGGGGATGAACCCCGCCCCTACAGCTAACCGGGAAAACTTGCGGGGCAAAAGTCCATCTCAACGTTTTACACTGCTGGGGCAGGTTTAAACCCGCCCGGATATTCCGAAATGTGGGGGATCCAAAATGTAGGGAGGGGTTTATCCATTCGAAAGTCAAGATGTAGGGGCGGGGTTTATCCCCGCCCCTACAAAATTATCGCGATGATGAGCAGGCCGGGACTTACTCGGATTTAAGCTCATCGGTCAGGCAGGTATGCGGTTGCGACTTGGTCGACTGCTTCTTGCCGGGGAGCGAGGCAAGCAGGTCCGGCTCGATTTGGTCTATGATTTCGTCCACGTCCTTGAGGGCCAGAGTCTCTTTTTCGAGCAGGTTCTGGGCGATTTGCTCCAGGATCTTATTATGGTCGGTCAAAATGGTCCTGGCCCGCTGGTAGTTTTCTTCGACTATTCGCCGCACTTCCTTATCGATATTGAGGGCGGTCTGTTCGCTGAAATCGCGCTGATGGCCTATTTCGCGCCCAAGGAAGGGTTGTTCCTCACGCCTTCCGAAGCTCACCGGCCCCATCTTCTCGCTCATTCCCCACTCGCAAACCATCCGCCTGGCGATGTGCGTCGCCCTCTCGATGTCATTGGAGGCCCCGGTGGTATTCATGTTGAATGAAATTTCCTCGGCAACGCGGCCACCCATCAGAATCGAGATGCTGTCCACCAGAAACTCCCGCGAATAGGTGTGCCGGTCGTCCTGGGGCAACTGCTGAGTGAGACCCAAAGCGCGTCCGCGGGGAATGATGGTCACCTTGTGCAGCGGGTCCGCCGCCGGCAGCAACCTGGCGACAAGCGCGTGCCCGGCCTCATGGTAGGCGGTGATGCGTTTTTCCTCGTCGCTCAGAATCATGCTCTTGCGCTCGAGGCCCATCATGACCTTGTCCTTGGCGTCTTCGAAATCCGCCATGCCGATGAGGTCCTTGTTCTTGCGGGCGGCAAGAAGAGCGGCTTCGTTTACCAGGTTTTCGAGATCCGCCCCGGTAAAACCGGGAGTTCCCTTGGCGAGCGTCTGGACGTCTACGTCGGGGGCGAGCGGTTTGGCAATCAGATGGACCTTGAGAATGCCCGCGCGTCCCCTTATATCGGGCACCGGTACCACGACCTGCCTGTCGAACCTGCCCGGCCGAAGCAGCGCGGGATCGAGCACGTCCGGCCTGTTGGTTGCGGCAATCAGGATAACGCCTTCGTTTGATTCGAAACCGTCCATTTCAACGAGGAGCTGGTTCAGGGTCTGTTCACGCTCGTCGTGCCCGCCGCCCAGCCCTGCCCCGCGATGTCTTCCCACCGCGTCTATTTCATCGATGAATATGATGCAGGGCGCCTGCTTCTTTCCCTGCAGGAACAGGTCGCGAACCCGCGACGCGCCCACGCCGACAAACATCTCCACAAAATCCGAACCGCTGATCGAAAAGAAAGGCACCCCCGCTTCACCGGCAATTGCCCGCGCAAGCAGCGTCTTTCCGGTGCCGGGCGCTCCAACCAGGAGCACGCCTTTTGGGATGCGGCCACCCAGGCGGGTAAATTTCTTGGGGTCCTTCAGGAACTCGACAATTTCCTGCAACTCTTCCTTTGCCTCATCCACTCCGGCCACGTCATCGAAGACCACTTTTTTTGAATTCTCGTTGAGCAGTCTCGCGCGGCTTTTTCCAAAACTCATCGCTTTTCCGCCGCCCATCTGCATCTGGCGCATGAAAAAGATCCAAACGCCGATAAGCAGCAGCATCGGAAGCCAGCTCACGAGCAATCCCTGCCACCACGGCGCCTCATCCTCGGGCTTTGCTTCGATATTGACCCCGTGTTCACGCAGTATCCGAATCATGTCCGAATCCCTGGGAACATATGTCTTGAACTTCTTGCCGTCGGCCATGCTGCCGTAAACGTGGTCACCCTGGATGGTAACCTGCGCAACCTCTCCTTTCTGTACCGAAGTGAGAAATTGGCTGTAGGTAGTCTCCAGGCTGATTCGCTGGGGCTGGTGAAACATGTTGAACAGGAGTATTACCATCAGGCTGATCACCAGCCAGAGGGCCAGATTCTTATAGAACGGATTCAATGAGACGGCCTCCTTGAGTTTTGCCTGCCACGGAGCCGCTCCACCGGACAGCATCACGATAGATGCGGCTGTAAACCCGGAACTTGCCGGTTACTTCGATTCGCCGGGTGAGCCCCAAGAAAATAACGAAAAATTATCGCTTATCTCTGCCACGATGTCCAGTGGCGACGGTCCGTAAAACCGTAAAAAACAGCGTGACACTGCAATCAGTTCACGGGAAGCGCGACCTTTCGCCCTGTCGCGGCCTTGAACAACACGAAAAATGCAAAGGCGCACACGGCATTCAACAACGCCGTGATGAGAAAGCCCGCGCGAAAGCCGACTTCACTGATGACAATTCCCATCAAAAGAGCGCTCAGCATCATTCCAAGGTATATGCATGTATTATAACCACCCATAGCAAGACCTCGGGAATCAGCCGGAACGACTTCGGCTATCAGGGCGCCTATTGCCGTATAAGCAACTCCCATGGTTACTCCCATGGCGAAGGCGCCGATAAGGAACATCGACAGTGAGTCCGCTACCCCGAGAACGGCGATAGCGGCGGAGTAGCCGAGCAGGCCGACCAGAACCAGGTTGCCCCGGTTTGCAACCCGGTCGCTCAAGTACCCGCACGGGATTCGGCAAAGCGCGTTTACTATCGCCTGAGTGCCAAAGATAACGCCAATTTGACCCAAGCCAACCCCCTGATCGCTGGCGTGCAGGGGAGTGAAAGTGATGAACACACCGAGTCCGAAGCAACTGCCAACCGTCACCAGCAAGCAGGCCTGCAGCGGCCGGTTCACCAGCAGTTCACGCAACATGGCTTTATTGCCCCGTTGAGGCCCGGCATGGGCGTGGGCGGGGGGACGTCCCGGGAGAAAGAAAAAAGATACCCAGAACATTAAAAAGATGGAAGCGGCGGAAATTGTGAACACCCACTGGAAATCGAGAAACTCGGCCACAAGGCCGCCCATGGCCGGACCAAGGCTCATCCCGCCATACAGGGCCATTGTGTACCAGCCGTAGGAGCGTCCCAGGTGCGTCCTCGGCGTGAAATCGCTGACCAGGGACATCATGGTGGGCGCGAAGGCGGCAATGCCGGCCCCCGAGAGAAGATATACTCCAAATATATGCCACGGCGTTTTGCAAAATCCAAGCAGAAGCGAGGTGAGGGCGGAAAGGAGCAGGCCGGCGAGAATGAGCCGCTTGCGTCCCAGCCTGTCGGACATCATCCCCAACGGGAAACAGAGAAGCCCGGCAACCAGCAGGAAAGCCGAGCTTATGATCCCGACCATGAAAGTGTCCGCCCCCAGCGAGCGGGCAAAAAGCGGCAGGACCGGGATGCGCATGTAGGCCCCGGAAAAGCACCCAAAGCTCACGGCGCAGCAGATCGGAAGAAGCGTCCGGTATGTCAGGAGGTGTTTGTTTCCCGATATGTCCATATTCAGGTCCGGGCCGGGTCCATGAATCTGGCTCTCTTGCAAACCGATAACCGCCCATCGGCCTTCATGTCGAGTGCTTCGCCCTGAACCTTCTCGGGTCGATGCCGTATTTTTCGACCTTGTATTGTATGATCCGCTTGGTCGTTCCGAGAAGGCGGGCAGCCTGTGACTGGTTTCCGCGCACGTCTTTGAGCGCATCGGTTATGAGGTCTCGCTCAAAAGCGCTGGTGAGCGCCTCGAGTTTTCCGCGGCTCACGTTCTGCATGCCTTCCGGCTTCATTTGCAGGGTAGGGGGCAGGTGCCAGGAATCAATGGCGCTATCCTGGCTGAGCAGCACCGCGCGCTCGATGCAGTTTTCCAACTCGCGCACATTTCCCGGCCAGTGATAGCTCATCAGCATGTCTATGGCGCTCGTGGTGATCCTCTTGATATCCTTTCCAAACTCGCGCGCATACTTCAGGACGAAATAGTCGGCCAGCAGCAGGATGTCGGGACCTCGCTCGCGCAACGGCGGCAGATAGATAGGAAATACATTGAGCCTGTAAAAAAGGTCCTGTCGAAAGTTTCCCAGCGCGACCTCCGACTCCAGGTTCTTATTGGATGCCGTGATCACCCGCACATCCACCTTTACCATCCTGGAAGAGCCCAACGGCTGGAATTCCCTTTCCTGCAGGACGCGCAAAAGCTTCGCCTGCGCGATTGGAGAGAGTTCGCCGACTTCGTCGAGAAAGATGGTCCCGGCCTGGGCTTCCTCGAAACGGCCGCGCCTGCGGGTGATTGCTCCCGTGAAGGCCCCCTTTTCATGGCCGAAAAGCTCGCTCTCCAAAAGTGTGTCGGGCATTGCCGCGCAATTTACCTGAACGAGAGGACCGGAACGCCTTCGGCTGTTTTCGTGGATCGCTTTTGCCACCAGTTCCTTGCCCGTCCCCGTTTCACCCGCGATCAGAGCAGTCGTGTTCGTGTCGGCGACCTGGTCGATCAGGCGCAACACCTCCTGAATCACCTTGGAGCGGCCGGTTATATTGGTTGTCGGACGCCTCGCCTCGGCGAGCATGCGCCGCAGACGCAGGTTCTCCTCATCCACCGCGCGAAAATGCACTACTTTTCCGAGCAGTTCGGCAACCGCGCCCAATATCTCGACCTCTTTTCCGATCTTTTCGACCTGGTGGGCGAGCTTGTCGGCCGAGAGCACACCCACGCAGCGGCCCTGGTAGAAGATGGGAACACAAAGAAATGCGAGTTCCGCCCTGTTGAGGGACTTGCGCGCGCCCGTCCTGTCGAGAAAATGGGTCGCGTTGTCAAGGTTTGCGATTGCGAGCGGTCGACCCGTCTGGGCTACTTTCCCCGTAATCCCCTCACCCGGCCGATAGCAGATCGTTCCCGTCTCGATATCGACCCCGCGCGCGACATCGAGCCATGCCTCTCCGGTCTGGATGTCGAGTACCGAGATCATGCCGCGCTCCATCCCAAGACGGGCGCTGAGCACGTTCAAAGTCTCCTGCAACTGGTCCTTCAACTCGATGGATCGTGAAAGCACCCGGGCAATCTCATGCAATGCCTTCAATTCAACCAGGCTAAACTTTTCAGGCATTTGTTATCCATTCTAAAAATCCAGTATTTTCGAGCAAGTGGGGATGAATTAGCTCATTTGCACAAAATTGTCACTAAATTTATGAGGCTGGATTGGAACAAAATTGTCACCGAAGCGGCGCGAGGCAAACTGCAGGGAGGGTCCGTCCGCGGGACCGGCGTCCATGGCGTAGCCGGGAAAAGCGTTTGCAAAAGCCCACGGAAGGCGAGGGCAGAGTTTTTCATTTTGCCGCCCAAGCGGCCTTTACTACTGGTCACCGCCCAGTTCCCGTCCGGCCGTTTCGAGCGCGCCCACTGGCGTAGCCTCTTTGATCCGCCCACGCGCGGGGCGGATGCAGTGGATAGCGGTCTAAGCAGGGTGATGAAAAAGGCTGTTCGGTTGGAAGAATGTGGAACTGACGCTCAATTCGTCATTCCGGCGAAAGCCGGAATCCAGTGCATTTTAAATTACTTAGAATGAAAGAACACTGGACCCCGGCTTTCGCCGGGGTGAAGTTAGCCTGAGTTTCCTGCCCGATAGTGAGTAATCCCTTTTTCATCACCCTGCTAAGCCGTCAAAAGAGCGGGATTGTTCGCGGCCGTGGCGCCTTCGTGAACAATTCCGCGGATAGCGGTAAGGACCGCCATCGGATCGGCGTGCTGGAATACACTTCTTCCCGCGGCTATGCCTCCCGCTCCAGCCTCCATGCTTTTTTCAACAATTTGCAGGAAGCGGGCAATGTCGCCTTGCGGTACTCCTCCCGCCACAACCACCGGGACACATAGACTCGAGGTGATGGAGGCAAGCAGGTCATAATCCTCGGGGAATGGGATCTTTATAAGGTCCGCTCCGAGTTCCGCCGCTACGCGGGCGGCGTGGGCGATTCTGGGACCGCAATCCCGGTGCTGCTTGCCGCCGGCATAGGCCATGACCAGGAGCGGTATCTGCCACTCGGAGCAGGATTGGCCGATGCGCCCGAGGTCTCGCAGCATCTCCGGCTCTTGCGGATCTCCCAGATTGATTTGGACGGAAACCGCGTCCGCGCCGAGCCGGACGGCTTCCTCCACGCTCCCGGCCAGCACCTTGTGACAAATGGCCGGCCCGATGCAGGTGCTGGCCGAGAGGTGCATGATTATTCCAGGCAAAGGACTCACGGCGGTTTCCAGGCAACGCAGCATGCCTTTGTGCAGAACGAGAGCATCCGCGCCGGCCCTTATTCCCAAATCGACCGCTCTGTCGATGCACTCCAATCCTGGCAGGGGGCCGTAGCTTACCCCATGATCCAGAGGGAATAGCACGGTTCGGCCATCGACAGGCGAAATGATTCTTTTCAGCCTTAGTTGTTTTCCGCTCATTTCCATCTCCGCTTTTCTACCCCACGCTTCGAAGGCAGCGATGTGAAGTACTCCGTGGAGTCCGTGGTGTCGCGGATTTTCCACGCCGGCAGGGTGATGAAAAGGATTAGATTTGCCGCCATCGGGCTGGAAACTCAGACCAACGTCACCCCGGCGGAAGGCCGGGGTCCAGTGTCTTTCGCTCCAAATAGCTTAAAAGACACTGGATTTCGGTCTTCCGCCGGAATGGCGAAGTGAACCTCAGTTCCACGTCTCCCAACCGAACAGTCTTTTTCAACCTCCTGCCAGGTTGGAGAACGGCGCATGCTCGCCCGGAAATCACTTATACCGTATGAAGAAACATTTTAGGAATATTGCCTGCCAGTCGCAGGAGTAGGACGTAGTTTTTTCCCAAATATTGTCGATTGAATTCGATTGAGCTGTGAAAGAGGCGGCCGCGTGCCTTTTTCTACATTAAATCCAAAACAGGGAAAGTGTTGTCTCATGCCTCCTTGTAGAGTCCCTTTATCTTACGATGGAGTTCTCCGGTCTTATCCATTCGAACCAGGTCCCGCTCCATCCCGATTTCAACCAGCTCCTGCTGCAAAGTCAGCAGTTCCGGTTCGTTCCAGTTTCTCCCGGCACGATGGGCTTCGATCATCGATCGGTATATGCTGATAATACGACCCACCAGTTTTATGGGGTACTCTCGGCCCTGCACTTTGAGAGTGTGTAGCCCGAGATCCATATATCCCCAGAGTTCTTCTCCATTGGTCAGGAATGCGACGTTTGGATTTTTGCGAATGCGCTCGTTCATGGACTCTATCTCATCGAGCTGTTTCCCTCTTTTAAGGAGAACTTTCCTCCTTTGTTCGTCCGTGAGGAGGCATATTCGAAAACAGCTTCCTGATCTGTCAGGCCATCCCTCGTATTCAACTATCTCATTGCCGTCTTCATCGGTGTAGCGGTTCACGATGTAGCAATCGGGTATCAGTTCGTGAAAGAAGCAGTTCCCAACCCCACCCACGCACCTGGTGCCGTGGACGAGCACCTCGGTGCCGAGCCCGAGAGAGTCTGCCGCCTCTTTGAACTTCCTGAGCTTTTCAAGACTGTCGATTTCCGTGCTGGCCACCACCTGGGTTGCTCCATAGCCCTGGTACTCGGCCATCCGATCCAGCGTCTGAATGTTGCACCCCACGCTGGCATGAATTACCAGCTCCGGATAGTTCTTCCGCACAAGCTGCATGACTTGCGGAGTCTTCACTATTATGCCTTCCGCTCCCCAGGAGGCATATTTTCCAATTTTGCCGAGAAGGAGCATTACCTTTTCGGGTGGGACGTCCACATTGAGGGCGATTCGCACCTTGGTCCCAAAGGGCTTCGCGATCTGGATTGCCTCTCGTATTTGTGAATCCTCCAACTCCCAAACACATTTTCTTCGGCTAAACCCTTTGGAGCCCACGTAAACGGCATCGGCGCCATTACGGAAGGCGGCTTCCACCATTTCCAGGTTTCCGCCAGGCGCCAGTAATTCGTTCATGCGCAGTCCTCCTGCTTTTTAGAGGGAAACCTTACGGCTGACATCCAAACAGGTGTGTCAGTTCAATAATAGACTCAGCCATTTGCGGTGGGAGGCCCCCTTTTGCAAGGCCCCTTCCGGCAGGGCCTTGTTAGCCTCTCCACCTACTGATTTGCGTTCAAGATTTATCTGAAGGGTTCCGCTTCGCTCCATCCATCCTGGGACAAGCCCTTGCCCAATGGCATGCAGGATGGATGGAGCGAAGCGGAACCCTTTGTCTTTGAGCACAACTTGAACGCAAAGTGGTATCAGTCCGTACTCTTGTTACTGTCCATGGAACTCCGTTGTGTCACTGCCCCTCTTCCGTCGCCGGTTACCGGCTCTTGGGGGAAGCAGTGCCCGTTGGCTCCTCGATGAGAGCAAAAAACTGGTCGACGGGGATTGCCTTGTATACCTCGTAGGAAACGGTACCACGCTGGAGGGTTGTGATCATGCTTTTCACCCTCGCTTCTTCGTCAGGGAATTCAGTGGTGATGAGATACTCGCCCCGTGAGACGATGTAGTGGGCGGACAGGATCTTTCCTCCGTACTGCTCGACATTTTTTCTGCCCTGTTCGAAGCGTTCGCGGGATTGCCTTACGTCCTTGTTTCCATCCGGGGTAACCTTGAGAAACGAGACATAAACCGGCATTGAAACCTCCTTTGTTGAGAGAGAGAACCTAAATTCCGCTATGACACACACCATTCCATGCAATCCGCGTTATGGCGGATGAGAATGCGAGGCAGAATTGGAGATGTATGGCTCGAAGTCAGATCAGCTAGGAAAAATTGAAGCAAAAAAGGTGCCATGCATCGGCCCGCCAGTCCCTCCCCCGGCATGGCCTGCAAGGGTGCAATGAACGCTCCGGTTCGGAAAGGAATCTCTGGGCCTCTGCTTGGATCTCGCCGATATTGCGGGGCTGGTGGGTTGACGATGCGGGGACTTGGTACTTTTTTTGCTTGACAAAAATTGAAAAGTAAGCTCATCTTATGCAAAGCAGGGGATAATCTTGCTTGACTGCAGGTTTAAAACTGAAAACAATTCACGTGGTGACTCGAAAGATCATCAGAGCTACAGCGCATGGCAGTAGGATTCCACTAATCCCCATCGGCAGGGCTGATTTCCATTTCATTTCCTTCCCAAAGTGTTTCTGCAAGTTAAAGTCCAATCACAATTCGAACCCTCATCCTTGAACCACCCGGTTTTCCGTTCCGCGGCAATATGAATCTTAATAATCCGTTCAGGTATGTGTCCGACTCATCTTCTCTTATAATGGGAGTGATCAATGGAAAGCATATCGGAGCATCGGAATTGTTTTCTCATAGATATCAAAAGTCGCCAGGTCTTTTGCCGGTCGTGTCGCGATCTTTGCAGAATGCTCTCCCAGCCCGATGCGATACGGTACTGGTGCGCCAACCATGCCTGCGACAACTCCGGGGAAGTTGTCCTTTCTCCGGACGGCGCCTGGAGCATATACGCAGTGGTCGAGTCGTCGTTTGAGGGCCTGTGCAGCTCATATTCCTCGCAACTGCTGGTTTCGCACAAGGCCTCAAGCCGGCTCACCGAACCCGATACCTCGCGCCGGGGAGACTGAAGCATCCTTCCCCGGCGATCACAAATATGAAAACGTGCCCCGGTCGATACGGGATAACCTGGGACCAGCCTCACTCAGGAGGTAGGTGTATGGCGCGACAAAGGCTTACCGTGAATACTCGGGACTGCCGCACTTCCTTCGATTCCATATTCCAAAACTTGATGGAACCCATGCTCATTTGCGATTCGGACCTCCGCGTCACCGAGGTGAACAGGGCGTTTTCGGAGCTTTTCAACGATCAAGCGGTAGGGAAGAAGTGTCACGAAGTGTTCCAGGGCCCGGGCGCCGAGCATGTACGGAGTCGTCTCGAGGAAGTGATTCGGACAAAGGAATCCAGATCATTCGATCTGTCGGCTCTCCTGCCCAACGGGAAGATGGGGCACTTCGAATTCATGGCCTCTCCCCTGTGGAATTCCGAGCAGACAATTACCGGTATTATCGGCCAGGTACATGACATATCCAAGCGCAAGAGCCTGGAGAAGGAGTTGCATGTATCCGAGGAACGCTACCGCAAGATCGTGGAAACCGCTCGCGAGGGAATCTACATTGTGGACAACACTGGCAATATCCGGTTCGCCAATCGCAGGTTGGCCTCGATGCTGGGCGGCAGCGTCGAAGAGATAATCGGCAGGTCGGTGTTCGACTTCATGGACGAGTCCGCGAGGGCCCTGGCGCTGAGCAAATTCGAACGCCGCCGGCAGGGGCTCTCGGATACCTATGAACTGACAATGACGAGAACGGACGGAAGGCGTATCAACTGCCTCGTTTCAGCCGCGCCCATGATGCGGGATGGGATTTTTGAGGGAGTACTGGGTGTTCTGACCAATGTTACCTGCCTCAAGGAAATCGAGGCGGCGTTGCGTTCGGCAAAGACGTTTTCCGAGAAGATCATCAACAGCATCACCGACCGTATTGTGGTGGTGGAGCCTTTGACTTACAGGATAGTCCAGGTAAACGAATCCTTTCTGATCAAAACGGGGGCGGGAAGCAGCTCTGAGCTGACGGACAGGACATGCCATGAAGTCCTGTTTGGAAGCCAGACCCCCTGCCATGAAGAAGGAATTTTCTGTCCGGTGCGAAAAACTTTCGAGACCGGGAAACCCTTCCTGTGCGATACCGTGCATCCGGACCTGGGTGAGCGCGAACGAATCATACAGATTGCCACCTACCCTATTCTCAATGAGCGAGACGAGGTGGAACTGGTGATCAGGACCGAGCGCGACATCACGGAGAAAAAAATGCTGGAGCAGGCGCTTGCCCTGCGCTCCGAGGAGCTGGTGCGCACACAGGGGCGCCTGGAGGAACTCTTTGATCTTTCCCGAGAGGTCGGCATGAAGAGTACCCTGCCGGAGCTGGTGCAGTTTCTTGTGGAATTCACGACAAAGCTGCTTCCGGGGGCCGAGCCCGCGCTCTTTCTCCTCAACGCCGCGCGGGACCAGCTTCTGCAATTGGATGGGTGTGCCCCTCATGTAGTGGAAAGACTGTCTCATTTTCTGCAAAAAATCGAGCTGTGCGGCCTGACATCGGATTTCGTGCACCAGCTTGAAAAATTCAAGACCAAGAAAGTCGTCACAGCCGATAATGCCCAGGCATTTCCTCTCCTGAAGATCCTGACCGAGGCCGACCTTACATGGTTTGCCATTCCCCTGTTCGTGCGGTGGCAATGTATAGGGCTGCTCTTCCTCGGCTGGAAAACCTTCAACAAGTATCCCGCCGGAGATCTCCGGTTTCTGGAAGCCCTCTACGAACAGGCATCCGGGCATCTGCGCAATCTCGTGGTCCATGAAGCCGAAGTCAGTCAACTCAAATCCCAGGTGGCCGAGCGAACTTCATATGGGGACATGATCGGCCAGAGCAAGGCCATGCAGGAGATCTATGAATTGATCGACCTGGTGGCCGGCTCCGATGCCACCGTGCTCATCACCGGGGAAAACGGAACGGGCAAGGAAGTGGTTGCCCATTCCATCCACAGGCAGAGCCACAGACGAAAGGGTCCCTTCATTGTGGCCAACTGCTCCGCCTATTCACCCACTTTGCTCGAAAGCGAGATTTTCGGCCATGAAAAAGGCGCGTTCACCGGCGCCACCCACCAGAAGAAGGGCCGCATCGAACGTGCTCACGGCGGAACGCTTTTTCTCGACGAGATCGGAGAGATAGCCCCCTCCGTCCAGATATTCCTGCTCCGGTTCCTGCAGGATCATTGCTTCGAAAGAGTGGGGGGCGAAAAGGTCATTGCAGCCGACGTCAGGGTCCTCGCGGCGACAAACCGGAACCTGCAGCAGGCCGTCGAGGCCGGTAAATTCAGGGACGATCTATACTACCGTCTCAATGTCATTGCGGTTCACCTGCCCAGCCTTCGGGAAAGAAAGGAAGACATCCCCCTTCTGGCGCAACATTTCCTGGGCAAGTACAACCTCAAGGAACGCAAGAACATCAAAAGTTTCTCGATAGGGGCCATGCAGGCAATGATGAATTATAGCTGGCCCGGAAACGTGCGCCAGCTTGAAAACGCGATCAGCTACGCGGTCGTGCTCACACAGGGTGATCTCATTCGAAGAAAACACCTGCCGAGGTTTTTGTGGGAGATTGCCGGCGGCAGATCGGTAACCTCGCTGTCCGAGAACGAACGGTTCATGGTCCTCAATGCGTTGCGCAAATCAAACTGGAACAAACACGACGCCGCGCGCCGATTGAACATCAGCCGAAGCACTCTGTACAGCAAGATGCGCAGGTATGGTCTGGAAGATGCCGCGAAGTGTGCGGATTGAGAAAAAGCGAGGGTCGGTTCCCGTACAGGACCGGAAAAGCCGAAGAACAGGGGCTTGCATCTGATTTCACAAGAAAGGGGGACGTATCCTGTACACTTCCACGGTTCGCGCCCAAAAACAGGGGTTGAAACGAGACACATTTTTTAAGAAAAAGTTTTTTTCTTTTGCTTTTAATTTTCTTCCGCGATTGTTTTAAGGCCGTGGCCGGCGTACTCCCCAACTGCTCCCCCTTTTAAAGGGGGGAAGGGGGGATTTGTTGGGCCGCCAGGCCGCGATAGATACTCCTGGTTGACCGCAATGCGCGACAACCCGAAAAACCAGCAAAGCGCTTACCGGTATCGCTTCCCCGCCGCTATGTGGATAGGGGTTTCACACAAAAAACCACCGCCTGCCATAATTCCACACAAGTCGCGACGGTGCTCGCCGGATCTCCCGGCATTGCCGAAAGGGCCGGGCTGCCTGCCCGCATACCCGCAAAACCTTACCCAACATGATCAGGTACGGTTCTTGTAAGAAGTAAATACCGACCCCTTGTATCGTCTCTCCCCAGAGGACCCACCACCATCGAGAGCGAGCGAGAGGGAGTCGACCGCGTGGGGACCATCATCCGCGAGAGATGATGGTCTTCTCCGGACGAACTGGTCAGCGTTGAGACAATTTCCGGGCACACTGCCGGGCGGGTCCGTGAATCGGAATTATTTGAGCTAAAGCCGGTGTTCCCGGCAGGACCATCCAGCAGCCCTGTATCGCGGATTCAACCGAGACATACCTCACTTCCCCTGGTGTTCAATGCCTGGTCTTGTTCCACTGCCATTCCGACAGTTTCCGATCAGTTGGCGGATCTGAACCGTCTCTCGCGGAGGAGGGGCGCCCTGAGAGGCAACAGCATGGAACCAAGAGATAGGGAGCACCCAGGAGGATGGGTTCCGGTGATCGTGAAGGGTAACGGGTGCAAACTCGGGCCGGAGGACGGAAACGATCCCGAACTGCCCGGCTGGACGTTGCTTTCGGATCTTCTTCGGCAGGCAAGCCGGCTTTTCCAAAATATATTGTTCCTGGAAGGCTGCGAACTTTCTTCCAATACCTACCTGATTTTCGGGGAATTCCTGTCCCTGATCGATCCAGGCAACGATTATACTGCTTTCTCCCGCCTTTTCAAATGTCCCGAATTCGCGCCCCAGGATATACGCAGAATCGTGTTGACTCACGGACACCCGGCCCACGCAAATGCAACGATGGAGTTGTTCAGATATCCCTCCATACGGAAAAATTTCGGACTGGAGGTCATTGTGCATGAAGCGTGTTCACCGGAACTCAAACGCGCCATCGGTCGATTGGGCGCGGCGGTTACAGAGGTCCGGGGCGGTGAGATGCTCGATCTTGAAGGTTCCCGGTGGGAGGTGATCCACACGCCGGGGCACAGTCCCGATGGTATCTGCCTGTATAATGGCTCGACCAAATCGCTGCTGTCGGGGGACATGGTCCCGACCCACGGAACACCCTTACCCGAAAAACAGGCTGGGGGCCGAGTGGACCATTATCTGGCCAGCATGAGATCGCTTGTTCGCAAAGAAATTGTCAACGTCTTGCCGGGACATGGCGGGCCGGTCGCAGCGAACGGCAAAAAAGTCATCGAGGCCGGCTACCTTGGGGTACTCAACCGGTTCCTCGGCTCCGGCCCGGAACATGCCCCTACCTGGCTGAGTACCGCATCCGCCGCGGCGCGAGGGCGCCTGGAGGATGACGCCCTGTTTTGCTGTGACAGGGCGATGGCGGAAGATCCAAACGATCCCGGACCGCTGAAATTCAAAGCCTTTTACCTGAGCGATCTCGGAGACTTCAAAAGATCGATGGAAGCCTTTCTCCTTTTGGAAAAAAACTTCCCCCGGGAAAGGATCGATCCTCTCACAATCACCGGCAAGGGGCATGCGCGCCTTGCGCTGTCTCGGAATGAGAGCAGCTTGTACTGTTACTGATACGGGTCGGGGCGATCCGCCGCGAGTTGCTCCCGACGCGAAGCCATTGAATGCACAGCTTCCGGGCAGCTTTTTACAAGAACGGATGAGAGGATGGTAGGAGATGGGTTTATCCCCTCCCGGACGCGCCCGAAGTGTCGACGCGCCGAAGTGTAGGGGGAGGGGTTTATCCCTTCCCGGACGTTCGAAAAGCATTGAAAAGTTCTCGATCCCAGGCAACATGGGAGTCTTCCAGCGGGAAGGGCTATGCAGAATCGGAGTCCCCCTATGATCAGCCAAATCGAACACGTTCTGTTTTTCGTCCTGGTTCTAAATGCGGAAGTCCGCGCGAATATGTTGAATCTGCTGAAAAAGCGGGAATACCCGAGCGTTGAAATTGCGGGTCTGGACGATTTGTTGAAATTGCTTAAAGAAAAGAGCACCGCGATAGTTCTGATGGACAGCGAGGCGGTCCTGGCCTATGGGGCCGGCGCGGTATCCAAGGTCCGAATGGCATGCCGGGAATGCAGGCTGATCTTCTTGTGCAGCCAACTCAATCGCGACCTTGTGAGGCAGGCAATGGGGCTCGGCGCCTACGGCTGCATCATCGAACCCTACGCCGAGTGGGAACTGCTGACCATGATCAGGCCGATCCTCCTCGATTTTCAGCTCGACCAGAAGGGGAAGCCTGGAAAGAGCAAGCGTCAGGGCAAAAAGACGCAAACCACTTGAATACCGGCCACTTAAAATCCCACCTTGTGTAGCATCCCACGAGTAGCTCGATATTTCCCGGCGCACATGTACGTCACCTCTGCGAACGGCCATGCCTGCCGGGGCGGGCATGGCCATTCTCCGGGATGACGAACCCCGGATGCAGCGCGGCCCCGCAAGCCCCGGAAATAATTCCGAAGGTTCGCGGGGCCGCAAACATTTTCTGCGTGTATTCTTATGCCGCCAAAGCAGTCAAGTTAAGGACCCTGGCAGGCCAGGCTGTTTACACGGCAAGCTTCCTAAACCCAAAAAGCCGTCAAGTTAAGGACCTTGGCCGTCTGGCAAGAGGGCTACAGAACTCGTTCAGGCCGGATCGAACCGGTTCGCGACAGGAGAGGGGGGCGATTTGAAATGGCGGAGCAGCGCAGGGCAACCGGAGTAGCAGATGGAATAGAGAGGCCACTATCGAAGCAGACGCCGCAGGAGTTTGCCGGTCGGCGTTCTTGGTAGTTTGTCCATGTACTGGATAGCCCTTGGAAGCTTATAGATAGCGATGCGCTCTTTCAGAAACGCGATGATCTGCTCGGAGAGTTGATCCGAGCCAGTGATGCCCGGCTTGAGTTCGATTACCGCCTTGATAATCTGCCCTTTTTCCGGATCGGGAACACCCACGATCGCGACGTCGGCCACCGCCGAGTGCTTGGCTATGGCTTCTTCCACTTCCGCGGGGCCAATGCGGTAGCCGGAACTTTTTATCATGTCGTCTTCACGCGAGACAAAAAAGATGTTGCCGTCCTCTTTCATGAAGACCGCGTCGCCCATGCGGTTCCACCCCTCGACGACACCGGACTTCTGGGACTTGAGGAGCTTGCCGTTATTCTCGAAAGGCTTCCAGTAAAGGGTCCCGCAGGGTCCCTTGAGGATCATGCTGCCGACTTCGCCTGGCTTGCAGTCCTTGCCCTCGACATCAACGACCCGCACGAGGACACCCGGCAGCGATTTCCCGATCGAGTCGGGTACCGGCTCGGCATTCATTGTATTGGAGGTGACCAGGTGCAGCATTTCCGTGCCGCCCAGGCCTTCCCAGATCGGCTTTCCGGTAAGCGCCTGCCAAGCCTTAAGGGTCTCCGCCCCCAGGGCATCTCCGCCCGAAGTATAAAGCCGCACGGAGCTGAGGTCGTATTTGTTGAGATCGGGAAATTTCATCAAGGCCCGGTAAGCGGTCGGCAGACCGGTAAGCACGGTGATTTTATGCTTTTGAATGAGATCGAGCATGTCCGCGGGCGTAAACTTGGGGATGAGCGATATGGCGGCCCCACCCTCGAACGGAATGAGCGTGAAAGTGCCAAATCCGGCCGCGAAGGACACGGGCGCCGATCCTCCGAGCACATCACCCGGCTTGAGGTGATAAACATGTTTGTTGACTATTTTTGTCTCGACTATCATGGGGCGTATGAAGTGGACGCACCCCTTGGGCATGCCGGTGGTCCCGGAGGTGTACAGAATCACACCGATATCCATGGCGCCAAGCATCACGGGTTCCAGGTAGGGAGCTCCGTTTGCCATCATTTCCTCGAATACCAGGTGTCCGGCTGCTTTTACCTCCTCGGGTTTGCCCCCTATCACGATTACCTTGGTCCCGTGCTCAAAATTCGGTTTGGCGGCCTCCACCTGCTCCATCAGCGGAGCGTTCACCACGAAGAACTTCATCTCCGAATTGTTGACCACGTAGGCTATTTCATCTCGGGACCACAATGGCGAGGTAGGTACCGGGATGGCGCCGACCTTTTCAATCCCGAAAACAGTCACCACTGACTGCGGCGTATTCACCAACCGGATACCCACCCTGTCCTGAGCCTCCACCCCGGCGCTCTTCAGAGCGTTGCCGAACTGGTTGACCATCTTCTGCAATTGGGCGAAGGTGATCTCCTTGTCCATGAACTTGAGCGCCACATTGTCTCCCCGGCCTTCCTTCACGTGGCGGTCCAGCAGAAAGTCGGCCAAGTTCAGTTTTTCCGGAGTATCGGCGTATTCTTCCGGTATTACATACTCTGGCCATGTGTCCCTTCCTGGCAGACAATTTTCCGGTATTTTACTCATGCTTGCTCCTCCTGTCGCTCAGTGGTTCGTCGGTTAATCTCTGTCCCTTGTTCAATCCGTAATGTGAATTAAAAGGGCAATTTATATGCCAAGTTGGAGTATCCGATTTCTTTCGAAAGCGGGCGGACCAACCGCATGAGATCATCTGGCATGATTTGTGTAAACGTGTACAGAATACCCGAATGACTTTTTCGGAGGGGTGATATGGCGGAGGGCATGACCCGCCCCGAGCGGACGGGTAAAAAGAGAACCGGGACCGACAGCCCTCTTACCAGGTCTCAAAAACAGGCAGTATGTTGTTATTTATTATGTTCCACCGTGGGCATGGAAATCCCCAGGCAATTGTTGCTAAAACTGAACTCTTCTTTCCACATCCTCATGTTGCTCAGTGCTACAGACCGCTAACCGACCGGTAGCTTGACCGACATTCCTCACGATGCCCTTAAAAGCGGCACAGCTCCAAACATGTATTTGCCCATTTTGCGGCCGGCGGCGGCCGGGAATCATGCGTGCAATTGCGCGGACGCAAACTGGTCATAAAGCCTCGGCGCCGGTCCCGGCCGGCTTTCGACTGGAAAGGAGGTGAGCAACACCGGTTGGGGAGGACCATCGCCGTTCCTCTAGGACAGAGAATAGCTCCGGATCAAGGCTTGAGTTGGATCTAAACGAGTGGAGGTAAGATATGCCAGAGAAACGAGACATCGAGATAAACAGCCGGGCCGACACCATTGGTCTGATGGACATGGACGTCAGGCCTTTCCCGGTCACACAGCCGCCTACCTACGATCAGGTAAAACCGATCTATGAAAGAAGGAAGGCGCTGGAGTTCTGTGACTGGGCTGAAAACAATTTAAGATTCGAAAAGAGATACGGCAAGGATGAGGCCCTCGCGGGCTACAGGGTCCTGGACATCGGCCTTTGGAGGCTGGGCCATAAATTCTGCGCTTCTCTGTTCGGAGAAGCCGGGGCCGAGGTCGTTTCCGTTGAACCGCCCGGAGGCGATCCCTTGAGAAAGCTGACACCCTTCGGCCGGGAGGAGTATCTCCTGCAAAACCAGGAGACCGGCGAGAAGTGTGGTATGGAGTTCGTCAACGAGACGGTGAACACCCATTGCGTAACCCTCGATGTGGAGACGCCGGAAGGCCAGAAACTATTTACGGATATGGCCAAAAACGTCGACGTCCTGATTGACGGAATGCCGCCAGGCTATATGGATAATCTTGGCATAGGGTACCGGCAGCTCAAGGCGCTTAACCCAAGACTGGTCTACGTGTGGATCGGCATGCTCGGGCAGTGGGGTCCCTGGAAGGACAAGCAATCCAAGTTCGGGCAGTGGCAGGTAGAGCCTTTCGCGAGTGCCGCCAATTCATGGGTCCACAACACGGGGCTTGCCCAGGACCTTCTTCCCCGCGGCAAGGGCGGAGACCCGACTCGCTCGGGCATCTGGCTGGCCGACTATGTTGCCGGAGGGCAGGGCTTCCTCAATGCCCAAGCGGCGCTTTACTGGAGAGACGAGCTTGGCGGGACGGGCCAGATGGTCGAGGTAACAGGCGCCGAGACCCTGATGGATATCATCGATTTCGATATCACCTGGTACGGCTTCAATGGCAGCATCAAGGCAAGATCGGGCGGCTGGGACCCCAACCTGAACCAGTATGCCTGGAACCCGTGCAAAGACGGCTACATGATGATCGGCGGCCAGACCGACAAGCTCTGGTATAATATCGGGTTCTGCCTTGAGCGCGAGTTCACGCAATTTGGCCGGCTGATTCACGAAGACCCGTTCCTCAAGGAAATGGGCGCCAGAAACGCCCTGCACGCCCTGATCAAGACCTACAGCCTCACCACCAGGTGGTTGAGAGACGTTAACCGGGTCGAGGCCGAAACCAAGCTGCTCGAATACCAGCTCGCGGCCGGACCGGTCCTGTACATCGACGAAGTCTGCGAGTTTCCCCATTTCAAATACCGTCCCTGGATCTATGTGCATGAAACCGATTACGGTCCGTTGCTGATCGCATCGAGCCCGGCGTCCTATCAGGTCCGAGCGCCGTTCAGGTGTAAGTGGATGGGCAGAGATGTAGGGTATGACAACTACGAAATATTTCTGAAATGGACTGGGATGGGGCAGACAGCGGTCAATGAATTGAAGCAGAAGGGGGTGGTATAATGGCACAAGACCCAAGACAAACGCGCATGGAAGACCTGCCAGGCCCCAAGAGCAAAGGTGAGATGGACGAGTGGAAGATGCCCTACGAGGAGTACTGCAAGAAGCTCTTCGATGTGGGCAAAGAGCACTCCAAGCCCACTGCGTTGAAGGGGATTCGCTGGCTTAGCTGCACCATGTACATCTTCACGCCCCACTCCGTGGCCAACCTGGCCGAACTCGGGGCTGAATGCATCAAGATCGAAATGCCCAGAATGGGTGACGCCATGCGGCATACGTCCCCGTTCAACGAGGCCTACCTTTATCCGCTCCACGACACGCGCCCCATGACCGGCACGGGTCTTGGTTTTACCAACGCCAATCCCAACAAATATTTTCTCACCATGGATTACCACGTGCCCGAGATGGTGGAAGTATTTTACGGACTGGTGAAAAAATCCGACGGTCTCACCGAGCTTTACCGGCCGGGCACGCTGGATAAGTGGAAAATGAGCTACCGCTATCTCAGTGAAATCAACCCCCGGTTCATATATGTCTGGGGCGGCGGTTTCGGCTACGGTCCCAAAATTTTCGGCGGTTCCTACGATATCCTGGGACAGGCACATGCGGGGCTTGCCTCGATTACGGGTATGCATGAGTACATGGGCGGGCATTGCACCAAGTGCACCAACTGGATCATTGACTGGCAGTCGGGCAACCTGATCACCTGTTCGATCCTCGCGGCCATTCACCACCGCAGGAAAACCGGCTTGGGAACCATGATAGAGTTCTCGCAGGTACAGGTCCCGACCCGCATGCTCGGCCATACCACGACGATGTACGGCAAATTCGGCATCGTCCGTCAGCGGTGGGGCAACTGGGACACCCAACTGGCGGTGCACGGCATCATCCTGTGCGGAAAATCCGATTTCCCGGATGCCGAAAATCCACAGGATAAGTTCGACGCGAGATATGTCATGGTAAGCGCTTTCCAGGACAGGGATTTCCAGGAACTGTGCGCCATTACCGGCATGAAACAGCTCTATGACAAGTACAAGGCCCATAAGGAACGCGTCGAAGGGGAAGCCCAGGTCGAAATCTACACGGCCCTGGAAAGATGGGCGGAGGACAAATCCAGGTCCCAGGTGGCCAAGATCCTGTCCGATGCGGGTATTCTGGCCGAACCTGTTCTCAACGACCGCGAAGTTTACGAAAGCCCCCACTACAGGGAGAGGGGCACGGTCCGCTGGCTCGATGATCCGCTGTTTGGCGACATGGTGCTCCAGAGCGGCTATAGCTGCGGATTGATGGAAAAAACCCCGCGAAGGACCAACTGGCACTGGCGTCCGGTAGGCGCGGATAACAAAAAGATCTACCGTGACATGCTCGGTGTTCCGCCGACCAAGATCGAGGAATGGTACAAGAAAGCCTACATCTAAAAGGAGGCGCCCGTGTGCGATATCATTTGGTGCAAGAAGGAAGTGGGGGGAAAGCCCTGTGACACGATCAACTACCTGGATCCTTACTGCTTTTGGAACTGGGAAGGTAAGATCAACTGTGCCGAGTGCGGTACGGTGTACTTCATCCACATGATTCAGGGGTTCATGTACTTAGGGCCCGAAGAAAGACCGGGGGAGAAGCCGGATACTTCACCCCTGTACGCGGACAAGCCCTATGACGGCTACTCTAATTACAGACCCGGTGTCGAGGGGCGCACCAGGCCTTACGAGTGCAAACCCAGAGCACAATTGCTCGGCGTCGCGGATATGGTCAAGTTCAGCATAAGGGGCCGCCCCGTACGCGGATGGCGCCCTCAACCGCCTTCAGCCGGACTGGCCGGAAGTTTCGGTTTCAACTGGGATATTCAGAAACTCTCTCCCGAGGTCTGGGAGGAGTATCAGAAGAAGCTTGCCGCGGGCGAAGTAAAGGACTGGTAGCCGAGAAAGGAGTGTTGCATGACACAGTTAACACCCGAAGATTTCCTGGATACCGTATTGGTCCCGGAAAAAAAGACCGATCATGTATGCTGGCAGTGCAAACACTTGAAGCCGGTCCTTCAGGGCTCCAAGTTTCCACCCGCGGACGTCATCGGTTGGTGCAAGAAGATCCATTGGCCGCATTACTGGTGTGTCGCCGATTTCAACGTGGTGAAGAAGTGCTACGCCTATGAGGCGAGGAAGAAGGCCTAGCATGGAAGAAAACGTCAGCCAGGAACTCGATGCCCTGAAGGGGATGCTGCACAACTGGAAAAAGGGTTTCCTGAGTTGGGCATCTCCCGACGGGGATAACGAACATGTGCTTCTGGAATTCACCGAGGAGATCCAGACCAACATCTATCCTTATGTGAGGAGGTTGTTCGAGACGGAGCACATCACCGAATCCGAGGCAAAAGAGTTCATGAGCTATTGCTTCAGCCAGGTTGAAGATCTTCGCCAGCAGTTGAAAGAGGTCGATACCGACACAGGTGAGAAGGAGGTTTGATATGCCTGAAAAATGCCGTGTGGTGGTCTGCGGCTTTGACCCCATGCTCGTAAAAGCATATGTGGCCGCTAATGCGAGAGCCTGTTGGTGGCACGTATCCGATGAGCTGTACAATGAATTCGACATGAAGCCCAAAATGAAGGTCGAAGGCAAGTTGCTCAAGATTTACTCGGGCAAAACCGGCGAAGAGGTCGCGGCTCCCAATGAACCCTTTGATTGGGAGTGCACCAAGGAGACCGGTCTTGCGGTCCTGTTGCCGGCCGAGACGATCAAGAAACACAAGCTGACCGAGTTTCATTTCGTCGAGTTGCTCATCGAGAAAATCGATAACAAGGCGGTGTATCCCGGTGAGGAAAGAGTAAGCAAGAAGTGGTGGCCGGATAATAAGATGAAAATGGCCTACTCACTGGAATACATCGGATAGCTGGACACACATCTATACCCTCTCCCCCGTTCATCGGGGGAGAGGCCGATCAAGCTTTTTGCCCAACTAATACCAAACCGCGCCGGTCGAACTCCGTACTCCAATGAGGACCTTGCTTGAGGGAAAGAGATGATAAATTCAGGGAAAGATGAGGATATTGGGAAGCTATATCCAGACATGAAGCCGCTTATCGAGGATGAAGAGCTGCCGGCGGAAGAACCGGATCATCCGGGCTGGCTCCCGATTGGCGAGATTTTGAAAGTATCGCATCCCGTATTTGAGAACAGCCGGTTTCTGATTGGGTATCATCATTCGAGTAATGTGTATGTGCTTTCCGGCGATTACCTGACACTGATCGATCCGGGAAATGATTATACGATCTTCGGTGAACTGGAAAAGCTTGGGTACAATCTTTTGGATATAAAAAAGATCGTGCTCACTCACGGCCACCGCGACCACTGCATGGGCGTGTTCGAAATATTGCGGTACCCTCCCGTCATGGAAAACAAGTCGCTCGAGATCGTCATGCATGCGGGAGGTCCGGAGGAGTTCAAAAAGTTGGTTACCGAAGCCGGCTTTCCACCAACCGAACTCAAGGGTGGAGAGACCATAAACTTGAGCGGCTTCGACTGGGAGGTGATCCACACACCGGGGCACACGATCGATGGTATATGCCTCTATCACGGGCCGACCGAAACACTCATTTCCGGCGATAGTGTGCTGCCCCATGCCATGTCCGATGCCGACAAAACCGCCGGTGGAGGTTTGGACTATTACTTGTACGGCCTCAAACAGTTGCTGAAAAAGAAAGTCGCTCACCTGCTCCCCGGCCATGGAGTGCCGGTGGCGGTTACCGGCAGGCGCACCATCGAGGAAACATACGAGGGTGTAATGATGAAGGTAATAGAAGTGTCCGCGGAAGACAAAATCACCTGGATGGACGGCGCGAAAAAACTGGCCGACAAAGGGCTCCTGGAAGAGGTCGCATACTGCTGTGATAAGGAACTGGCCCTCAGGCCCGACAATAACGAAGCAATGCAGTTGAAGGCTTTCGTGCTGAACGATATGGGCCGCTGTGGCGAGGCAATCGAGCTGTTGGACAGGATTCTGGAGCTGCGCCCTGGTGACGCCTATGCTTTGACCGCCAAGGGACAGGCGCTTTTGGGCATGGCAAAATATGCGGAGAGCCTTCCCTACTTCGATGAGGTCCTGTCCAATAACCCGTTTATGAAGGAAGCTCAGGTATTCAAGGGAATGGCCCTGTATTTTCTGGGCAGACACGATGAAGCTTTGGCGATAGACGCATTCAAGAGCGAATTCCTTGCAAGATTCAAAGATCAGATCGAAAAGAAACCAGGACCCGGAGCGGACAGTTCCGGCCGCGAGGTTTAACAGGATGTTGGAAAAGGCTGTTCGCGGTGGGAAAACGTGGAACTGACTCTCATTTCGTCATTCCGCCGGGGTGACGTTAGTCTGAGTTCCCATCCCGATGGTGGGTAATCTAATCCTTCCCTGTTGACTCGCCGCTGGGAGCGAGCCTGGCATGGCTCCCCGATGCTAATCCCTTATAGAGAGGCGGAAACGGATGAGCGATGAGTTTCTCAAACTGTTTGCGGCTGCGAAAGCTCTAATAACCTATATCGATCAGGAACAAGTTTTCGATAAATCGGCCGATATGGGGTGTGGAGGTTTTGATACCTACCAGTCGGAGACTTTCTACGAACTGATTGCGAACGCCAAAAAAGCCCTCGGGGATTACGAGAGTGCGGTAAAAGATCCGAAGCTTGAGAGCGGAGGAAGCTAAATGGCCCTCGAGGAAATCACCTATGATGAGTACATGAAAAAACTCGACGAGATCGAGAAGCGGTATTTGTCGGATGAGAAAGGTTTCCCCGAGGGAGCGCGCGAGAAAGGTTTGGAGATTTGCAGGAAGTTCCGGCGAGAGGTCGAAGAACTGGGGCCTGAGAACTGCCTGTTTTACATTGATACCCTGTATGGTTTGCCCATGCATAAACCGAAAGAACCCAAACAGGGCTGAATCGCCGGTGAATACATCCGGCATGGGCCGGCCAGGGCATCCGCACTATTACTGAAAGGCAAATCATGGTGGTGTTGGATCAGCCATTGTTTTCACGGGAAATGAAAGCCGTCATTGACTTCTCCCCCTTTTTCCAAAGGGGGGCGGGGGGAGCGGATCTTGGACGAAGATGTTCCGCGGTATGTAACATGCGCGCACTGTGAAGTCCGGGTCCGTTTGGAGGAAGCCGTTTTCTACGAACACAGACTGCTATACGGCGAGCACTACCACTGCCGGGATTGCGATCCCGAAGGTGTCTGGGACTGCATGAGCCATGACACGGACATGGAGGTGCACTGACGTGAGCGGGATGGGGGAGCAGGGCGAAGTGCTAGACGTCTTCCTGCATCAGGATATCGCTCCCCACGATCGCCATCAGAAAGCCGGCCGATCCTTTTTTCCTGGTAAACCTTGTCCAGTTTTCTTCACTCAAGCCGGCCTCAACCGTTGTCAGGAGCAAGCCCCCTTCGAGCGTCCTGCTTCCCTTGTAAAGAAGAAACTGCCGGTGATTGCTGAATGCAAACAGCACCCACCCGTTTGTCAGGAGATAGTTGTAGTTACCCGGATATTGCTCGATCATTTGCCGCGAGGTATCGGCTACAGCCGTAAAGAGGCCCGGGAGACCGCGGCTCTTTTCACCGCGGGCCGCAATACCATCCAACAGATATTCGAACGCTCTCGCCGAGTCGCTGACGGCATCGTCAAGGCGGACTTTTTCGCTCCGATAAGATTCGATGGCGGGGGCCTTGCCGTTATGGGCGAAAATCCATTCCTGCCCTTTTAGTTGGAGGATGAAGGGATGGGCATGACACTGGTCGATGGGGCCGCTGGATCTTAGACGCACATGCGCGATGATGAACCTGCTGGAAATGACTCTGGCAAGCCTTTGGAAGCTGTCATGAAATCTGCCTTCATGATATGCCCTGTCGGCCGATTTCTCCACGTAAGCCTTGTTTTTCTTGAAAAAGCCAATGCCCCACCCATCCATGTTCCTCGCCGCCCTGATTGCAAAAATCGGCAAGGACTTCGGCACCGAATAGTTCATCGCCGCAGAGAGGGCAAACAAGTCGCACATCGTTTTCTGCTCATCCAAGTGTTTCGGGAATGGTCATGCCGGCGCAAGCGGGAATCCTCTGAAGCGTAAGGGGAATGCCGGTTTGCACCTTTCGAAACGAGCCGGTCAACCCGGGATACTTTAAACAAGAGATCCTTCCGCAGCGAACCGGTCAACCAGAGATCCTTTAGACCAGAGATCCTTCCGCCACATCGCCCAGGTACAGAACATCCGGTCCGGCCGCCACCAGCAGTTTTCCCAGAGTGTTCTTTTCCGGCGTGATGGAAATCCATTCCTTCTCGCTCAGCCCGTCCTTGATGGAAGTGAGAATGAGGCTGCTTCCGGCTCCCCCGGACTCCTGAAGGAGCATCAATTGCCGAAAATTGCAGAAGGCAAAAAGCACCGATTCGTTGGCAAGAATAAACGAGTAGCGCCCGGGATATTCCGAAAGCATGTTACGGATGCTTTTTACCAGCGCCCGGCCGAGACTCCCGTAAGGAGTATAGCGCAGAAGAGAGACCAACTGGTCCCTCAAGTATTCGAATACTCGGGCGGAATAGACATCGACCTCGATTGGTGGTCCACCGGTGGTTTTATAGTTTTCGATACGGTCTACCAATCCCACATGAACAAAGAGCCATACATGGTCGAGAAACGACAGGGAAAATGGATGATTGTGCGCGGTGTGGCGCCCTCCGCTCAATGGGCAACTGATGTGGGAAACGATGATTCGACTGTCTACAATTCTTGCGAGTCTTTGGAAGCTGTCGTGCACTTGCTCGCTGTTATAGACCTTCTCAATCGATCTTTCCACCAGGACCTGGTTTTCACGGAAAAACCCGATTCCCCAGCCGTTCATGTTTTGCCTGCCTTTTTCAGCAAAGATCGGCAAATACTGCTGGGCTGTATAGTTGACTCCGGCTGACAGGGCGAATATGTCGCACATCTTGGGCTGATTCCTCCAGACTATGGTGGGTGATGGGTTGCGCTTCGCTCAACCCATCCTACGGGCGATTCCTCCTACGCTTCGCTCCACCCATTCTACGGGCCCCATCCACCCCGGGTTGACTTCTCCCCCCTTTTCTAAAGGGGGGGCGGGGGGATTTGTTCCGCCGGACGCAAAGGTTTTCCCGCCAATGCGGGAAAGCGCCGCCGGTCGAAGAGTAAGTGGTTTCGATGCCGTGGCATCCCGTGGACTGGTGGAGCACATCGGTGGCAAGGATAGGTGGAGCGAAGCGCAACCCATCGCCTACCGGTCAGGGCATCTTCCTTGTTCACCCGCGTAACGCCCCTTCTTTCCCCAGCCCTGGACTCGGTTCATGTGGCCAAAGGCGAGATAGATCTTGTAGATGGTTTTCATCCACTTATTCGCGTTTGAATGATACTCCACTATCGGTATATGCCCGGCGCTAAGTTCGATCAGGAACTGAGTAAAGATAATCCACTGCATGGCTTCGTTTATTTGCTGGAGAACAGCGGAGTGGTAACGGAATTCAACAGTGGATCGATACCAGTATGAATGCAGGTTCAGCCCATGGTAGCGTGTCTTGTCATACCTGTCGGGCCTGCGGCAGTCAGGATCGTATTTGTTCTCCAGAGAATACCACAATTCCTTGATCCGGCAGCCATTCAGATTGCATTTGCCCTTGCAGGCCGGGGCTCCGAGAAAGGCTTCGGTATCCAGATCGATGGGACGGCAGGTATCCTTGGAGATCCTTCCCCCCGCGATAAGGCTGTAAAGATAGCCTTCAATCGCATGAACAATTCTTACGAGTTCCTTGAGGTTTCCGCAATTGTAACTTTCGGCGTCTATGCCGTGATGAACGTGGAAACCACATGATCCGTCTATCTGCGCCCCGTGGATTTCGCCGAGCAGTTGCAAAAAGCGATAGGATTCCATCAACCCCTCAAAGCCGCTCATTACAGGGCTGATGAGTTCAACGCCGCCCCTGTGAGTTATGGAAGAATCTTCCTCGAGATGCCAGGAGTTTCTATCCATGCCCAGGTCCAGGCCGTAGTCCTTCAGCAACTCAAGGAAACTTCTGCCGTCTTTGGCTTTCGAGTGGATGTTGTATGGTTTGATGATGCCGTTATCCGGAGGCAAGACAAAGTACTTCAGACCATAGAACTCTATTTCCACTCCAAAGGTTCGGTCGGTAAAATAGTCCAGCATGGGATACTTCTTCTTGAGCTTGGACATCAACTCTTGAGAACTTTCCATATGGCTCCTCGTAAAAAGCTGCATCCCGTCCCGACCACGATGCAGCCGCCGCCGGCCATCCGGGCGGCGAATATCCGAGTGTTGATGATTTTCACCGGTGTTTGCACAAAGGCACCGGATGCCCGCCTGGGCGGGGAGTATGCGTACTTTTGGACAGCGCGCGGCTGTCCCATGGATTTGAGAGGCAAGTACCATGCCAGACGCACACCTTTCAAATTTACCCCGTTTACCGCAACTTCACCCCCGGATTGACCGTTGTGTCCTGAAAATGCCGGCATGCGACGGGCGGGGAGCGCGAAGAGAGTTGCATGGCATGGTTCGTGTAAACTATTTCCAACATCTAATTATCACCTGGGAAGGCACCATGAGGGAAGGGTAATGTGATGGAAGATTCCGTTCAGTCATCCGCCAGCGTCGAGCTTACGATCGACGTTCGATTCGGAGACACCGATCCCTATGGTGTCATCTATTGTGCTTCTTATTTTCGGTATTGCCACCACGGCATAGAGGAGTTCCTGAAAGGTCATGGACTGGCGCCACACCAGGTCTTCAGAAACAGGGAAGAGGGATTCGGGCTGCCCATCGTTTCCGCGGCGTGTGAATTCCTGAAGCCGGTGTGGTACGGCGAGCAAATGCTCCTTACCGTGTCCATTCTTTCGATGAAAGCCAAGGCAATCACTTTCGGTTTCCAATTCCACCGGCAAGATCGAAGCGAGACGGTAGCCACCGGCCAGGCAACCATGGTGGCCATAGGCAGTGACTGGCGTGCCCGAAACCTACCCGAGCGCATCCGAGACGCCTTATCAAGGGGTCAAACCTTTACTGTTGACTGAGGCAGGGTATCGCAGGGTATTTCCAAATTTTGCTCCAGCCGAAGGTTATCCTGCCGTAGGGGCGGGCTTTATGCCCGCCCGGATAAGCAAGAATGCTCCGGTGGTCCGGGAGGGGATAAACCCTCCCCTACTAAACCCCACAACGACATTAAAATGGAAGGAGAAGGGGCAAACCTTTATTGTTGACTAAAAACATCTCCCCTCGTTGGTAAACCGTGTCCAGACGTCAACCGCAAGCATCGTATGAAATCTCCCTCGCCCCTTTACATCGAGTTGCATAATCCCCATTGTATCTCCAAATTTTGCTCCAGCCGAAGGTCATCTTTTTCAGGCCTGCCGTAGGGGCGGGCTTTATGCCCGCCCGGATAAGCAAGAATGCTCCGGTGGTCCGGGAGGGGATAAACCCCTCCCCTACCAAAAACAGGAGGATAGGGGCAAACCTCTACCGCAGGTCCGGGAGGGGATAAACCCTGGGAAAAAACTCTCCCCTACCGAAACAACAGGGAACAATTCACGAATGGATTCGAAAAACCAATGCAAAAATACACGGACGAGTGGCTGTACCGCCAGATCGTGGGTGAAGCCCGGGACGCAATCATCTTTTCGAATCGTGAAGGGCTGGTTGAACTCTGGAATGCCGGGGCTGAGAACATTTTTGGCTATACCGCGCAAGAAGCGCTGGGCCAAAGCCTTGATTTGATTATCCCGGAAAACCTTAGAGCACGGCATTGGGAGGGCTATCACAGGGTGATGGCCACCGGTTCGAGCGACTACGGCCGGCGGCTGCTTGCGGTGCCGGCGATGCGCAAGGACGGCGAACGTATTTCCGTCGAGTTCAGTCTCATTGTTGTGAAATCACCCACCGGGGATATACTGGGTTCAGCCGCTATCCTGCGAGATGTCACCGCTCGATGGATAAAAGAAAAGGAACTTAAAGGCCTTCTCGCAACTTTGGAGAAAAGAGCGAGCGATTAGGCTGATCCTCTACAAACATGGGCATGAGAGTGCCGCCGATCCTTGTCGATACCGCTGCGGTTTTTATTGTGCCTGCCGGGCAGGCTTGTCATTTTGATGGTATCCGTACGGGTAAGCGTTCACCACGAAGAAAGCGAAGAGTACCAAGATGGATTCAAGAAATCTGCCTTGTACCTTCTCCTCTTCATGTCTTTCGTGATCTTCGTGGCGCAAAAAATTTTACGCAAGTGGCGGTGAACGGATACTCCGTACGTGACCCGGTTTCCGAAACGCCGGTATGCTCGGATTGACGAAACGTAGCGGCGCAATCCGCTTGAAGCAACAGCATTTCCGATTCTTACCCGCAACAGCAACAATTCTTCCCTTCGATAAAAAGGAACCCTGCCAATGGCAAACAATCAGGATTCGGCCGAGAAAATTTCGCCGGCGTGGAGATATGCGGTCGCGGCCACACTGGTCTTCGGGATGGCGATACTCATCTACATCTCGGCTACCGCATACCGTGACGCACCCCCCATTCCCGACAGGGTAGTCGATTCGTCGGGAGGCGTAGTTTTCACGGGAGCCGAAATCCTTGAAGGCCAGCAGGTCTTTTTGCGCTACGGTCTCATGGCAAACGGAACTATCTGGGGACATGGGGCCTATCTTGGACCGGATTTTTCCGCCCAGTACCTCCACAACCTGGGCGAACACGTTGGAGAGGTGGTTGCCAACCGGCTTTTTCAAAGGCCCCTTTCGAAGCTTTCACCGCAGGATCTCGAAACGGTTGCCGCCGAGGTCTCGGGTGTCCTGAAGAAGAACCGCTATGATCATTCCACCCAAACACTTGTTTTTACCGGACTCGAGGCCGAGTCTTTTGTGCGCCAGATTTCAATGTGGGGCGAGCATTTCTCGAACCCGGAACTGAGCGGAGGGCTCTCGCACAAATACATTTCCGACCCGAAAGAACTGCGCAGCCTCACAGCCTTTTTCGCCTGGGCCGCCTGGGCGTCCGTGGCGAACCGCCCCGGAGAAACCTATTCGTACACCAACAACTTCCCCTACGATCCTTCGGTCGGAAACCGCGCTACAGCCGATGCGCTCCTTTGGAGCATGCTGAGCATCATCACCTTTTTAGGCGGACTGGCCCTGGTGCTCTTCGTGTTCGGCAGGTTCGAGTTCCTGGGATGGAAAGCCTCGGAGGTCCCGCACCAGCCGCTGCTGGTCCCTGGCATGGCCACCCCGGCGCAGAGGGCAACCATCAAGTATTTCCTGATCGTCAGCCTGCTCTTTCTTGTCCAGGTGCTTGTCGGCGGCGGGACGGCCCATTTCAGG
>Ga0351930_1010_pt1 | contig 36294 bp, 23 predicted proteins | sample BONcelT113001E10_FD_205823 | JGI IMG/M metagenome (GOLD analysis project Ga0351930, IMG submission 205823) | Enriched cells from coal bed in the Powder River Basin, Montana, United States - BONCAT cells T11 rep2 HSBNCT.T11.300.1.E10 ...
TGATGTTGGAAAGATAAGGGAGGTTTAGTGTTACATGAATAACGCGGAGTTTATTATTCAATACGCCGTCAAGGCCGGCATTGAGGTCTGTTTCGCCAACCCGGGCACTACGGAAATGCCGCTGGTAAACGCATTGGACAAGGTCGCCGGCATGCGGGCCGTGCTGGGGCTGTTTGAAGGGGTATGCACCGGCGCGGCGGACGGCTATGCTCGGATGGCGGGAAAACCGGCCATGACCCTGCTTCACCTGGGGCCGGGGTTTGCCAACGGCGTCGCTAATCTTCACAATGCCAGACGGGCCAGGGTCCCGATGTTTAATGTGGTAGGTGAGCATGCGAGCTGGCATCTCCCTTTTGATCCGCTGCTGGCCATGGATATCGAGGCCCTGGCCGGAAGCGTGTCCGACTGGCACCGCACGGTGAAAACGCCGGGAAATTTCAGCCGCGACACAAAAGAAGCCGTTGCCCGGGCCATAAACGGCCAGATCGCCACCCTGATCGCACCCAATGATTTGCAATGGGCGGAATGTGCGGAAACAACAGACTCTTCCGAGGCTATCGTTTCTGATGGCGACCGTTCCGGCATCGATGAAAAATGGATCGGACAGGCCGCGGCCATGCTGAAGACTGAAAAACGTTGCGCTTTGATCCTGGGCGGGCGGGCATTATCTGAAAAAGGCCTGATGACGGCGGCCAGGATCAAAACCAGAACCGGCTGCGATCTGTTTTATGATACGTTTCCGGCCCGACTTGAACAGGGCGCCGGGTATCCGGAGATTCACCGCATCCCTTATCTGCCGGAAATGGCCATAGAGGCATTGAAACCCTATGAGGGAATCCTGTGTCTCGGGACCCGCGCACCCGTGGCGTTTTTCGGATATGAAGGCTTGCCGAGTATTTTTATCAACGACTCTCAGGAATCGCTGGTGATGGAAAGAGGGGACACCGCCATTGTGGACGCGTTTTCCATGCTGGCCGATGCCGTTTGCGCGCCGGATGAACCAGATTCCCGTGTTTTGTCGGCCTCCAGGCGGCCGGATATCCCTTCGGGCCGGCTGGACGGGTCAAAAGCCGGCGCGGTGCTGGCGGCCCTGCAGCCGGAAAACGCCATTGTGGTGGAAGAAGCCATTACCAACAGCCTGGCCTATCATGCTCTGATCAACGGCTGTCCCCAATTTACCCTCCTGGCCCTGACCGGCGGTTCCATCGGCCAGGGGCCGCCCTGCGCCACGGGCGCGGCCATGGCCTGCCCGGATCGGCCGGTGATCGATTTCCAGGCTGACGGCAGCGCCATGTACACCATCCAGTCTCTGTGGACCCAGGCACGGGAAGGGTTAAACGTCACTACGCTGATCTGTTCGAACCGGTCTTATGACATTTTGAAACTGGAGATGGCCCGGTCCGGCAACCTCTCTCCCGGGGTCAACGCCAACCGCATGACTGATCTGTCCGGCATTGACTGGGTAAAACTCGGCCGGTCCCACGGGGTTCCCTCGGTAACAGTCGACGCCTGCGAAGATATGGCACTGGCTCTGGAAAAAGCCCTGGCCGAGGAAGGTCCCCATCTGATCGAACTGGCGTTGTGACAGGCAGAAACAGTCATATCCATTATTATCGGCACCCTTTCGGCGGCTCCGAAGGATAGCGATGCTCAGGCCGGGGGGTGATCCTGCCCAGGGAACAGGCGATGCCCGCTATGCTCATCAGGGCAAAAATGAGAAATGACCAGCGCATGGCGGTGATAAACGCAGGACCGGTTTCCAGTGTGATGGATTCGCGGCCCATGAAAATCGACAGCAGCACGGTGATGATGGTCATGCTGGCCAGCATGCCCATGGCGCGCATGGTGGCCAGCAGGCTGGACGCTGTTCCATAGTAGACGGGCGGAACGCTGGCCATGATGGCCGCGGTATTAGGGGTGGAGAAAAACCCGAAGCCGATGCCCAGCAGGATCAAAACAATAAATATGATCATCATGGATGTGTCGGCCGTCACCCCGGCCGCCACGGCAAGGCCGGCGGCGCAGAGTCCCATGCCGAAAGTGGCGATGCGGGCCGGCGGACGGATGTCGGAAAGCCGGCCCGCCAGGGGCGCAAGCATTGCCTGGATCACGGGCTGGACCACCAGAATGAAACCGGCGGTCTTGGGCGGGATGCCCCGGATGGTCTGCAGGTAAATACTGAAGAAAAAGACAACGCCAAAGGATGCCGTATAATTAATCAGCGTGGCCGCGTTGCTCAGGGAAAAAGTCCGGTTGGTCGCCAGAAGCCCCACATCGATGATGGGCGAGTCGCTTTTTGATTCGTAAAACAGGAAAATCAAAAGTCCCGCCAGACCGGCGATGGCCATCCATTTGGCCTCGGGCATGGTCTTGAGTTGGGTGATTCCGGCAATCAGGGCAAACAGGGCCGCCATGTAGATCAGGCTGCCGAACGCGTCAAAGCGTTTTCCCCGGGCGTCGGCCCATTCGCCTTTCAGTTTCCAGACGGCAATGGCCATTGCCAGCAGTTCCACCGGCACGGCCGTATAGAAAATCCAGCGCCAGCCCAGGTAGGAAATCATCAGCCCGGCCAGGGTCGGCCCCGCGGAAAGGCCGACATACACGCCGGAGACCACGATGCCCATGGCCCGGCCCCGGCGGTGGGCCGGGATCACACAGGAAAGGATGGCCAGGCTGGTGGCGGTGATCATGGCGGCCCCCATGCCCTGGAGGAACCGAAACAGGATGAACAGCTCGATGTTTGGCGCCAGGGAAAGGGTCACGGTGGAAGCGATCATCACCACGGTTCCGCCGATAAATATTTTTTTTCGGCCGTAAATATCGGCAAATCGACCTACCGGAAGCAGAAACAGGGCGATGCCGAGGGTATAGACCATGCCGATCAGGCCGAGTTGCACGGCGTTGGCGGAAAATTCCGTGCCCAGGGCCGGCAGGGCCACGCCCACAGCCGAGAACATGAAGGGAGTCAGAAACTGAACAATGGTGACCACCACGATGGTGGCGGTTTCGGTGGCGTTGGCCGACGCGTTATCGCCGGCACAAGATGGCGATGCGGAAAAATTCATCGGAAATTTTCAAGATTAAAGATTTGAGCGCTATTCCCGTTATTCCCGGTAGACAATGGTGATACTGAGGTTGCGTTCAATGTTGTCCTTTGTGGTGGTCATGGACTCGGACTGGAGCATGTTCACGATCTCGATGCCCGGATGATCGGCCAGCCACTGGTTGATCTGGATCTCGTTGGGCGGATTGATGTTGAGCGTAAAATAAGTGAATATTTTTATTTTCAGCGGTTTCATCTGGCCCTCCCTGATTTGCATTATGGATGCCATAAACGTCGGTCGCGAAAAAAGGTTTTTTCCGTAGTCTGTTTTCCCGGCAGGGAATTGAAAAGGTTCAAAAAGCAAAATGCCATAATCGGCGTGGTTTTGTCAATTTACTGTTTTGGTTTCCGGGTTGGCTGCGTCGCCGGTTTCAGCGCAGAGAGCGCGGCGATCTGGCAAAATATCGAATTTCATAATTTCCCCGACCATTGGCATCAATACGGGTGATGGCGCAGTTATCCAATCGGGAAAGCCGGATAAAATGCCACAATGATCCGCCCATGATCTTTACCGCCAGAAAAGAAATCCATCCGGCATGACCCACAACGGCGATCCGCGTTTCGGGCAGGGCGTCGAGTACCCTCAGCATTTCGTCTACCTTCCGGTTGATTTCGGAAAGGCGCTCTCCGCCGCGGGTTTTTCCAATGCGCCACATGAAAAAATAATACAAGGTCAGTCCGAAAATAAGGGCCTGATCCATCAGCCTGTGCATCATGGCCGGCCAATGCCGTGACATCACCGTGCGCATAAGGATATTTTTTGTGACCGGGATGCTGCCCAAAGAGATTTCGTCCAGCCGCACGAATCGCGTGTCATAGGGAATGCCGGTTGCCGCGGAAATAATGGCGGCGGTTTCCATGGCCCGTTTCCGGGTGCTGGAGACAATGCGTTCAATGCCGAGGTTGTACATGGTGTTTTTCAGGGCTTTCGCCTGTTGTTTCCCTTTTTCGGACAGGGGTTCGTCGACCTTTCCGAGCATGTCCCTGTCATAAATGGAAAGGTGGAATGGTCCTGCATCATTGACCGGGAGCGCGTGTCGGATAAAATAATAATGGCGGTGTCTCATCTGTCAGGCAAACCTGTCTTTTCGGGCATTAGCGTCGTGATCCTTAACCCCTGTCCGTAAAAAAAGAAAGAGGTGCGACCGCTGTTTTTATCTTTTTCCGGGATTCCCCCAGGCGATTTTTCCCGGCGGGTTCCTTTTTATAACTATCTATCATGATTCCTTTTTTTAGTCCAGAAATCAAGACCCAGAAAAATATTTTTCAGGCCATACATATTTTCTTGCATTTTGAAAATAGATCTTTATATTTCGTCAATAGAACCAGGCTGCGTAAATAGAATCAGGCTGATTTTTCGGCGGGTTCTAATGGCTTGAACCAAACTCGAAAAATTTTAAGGAGCATGCAGATGACAAACGTTACGGCCCCGTTTCAGAATGTTGCAACAGCGGCGCCCTCATGCCCGGTGGAGGAGAACGAAGACGAACCTCCGGGTACCAGGCCGATCAGGCTTTTTGAGGATTCCCCCCACGTCCTGACCCAACCGGGACAAATTGTCCGTTTCCCCGCCCATCGCACCGGGGTATCAAGCCCCGCCGTCCGCGCTTTTCGAAAACGGTTTTTTCACGCCATACCCACCAAACTCTGGAATGACTGGCGCTGGCAGGCAAGCAACCGGATTCGCAGCGCGTCCCAGCTTTCGACCATGATATCGCTGTCGGAGCCCGAGCACTGGGCCCTGTTTCATGCCGATGTCAAGCTGCCGCTAGGGATTACGCCGTACTACCTGAGCCTGGTTTCTCCGACCGATCCCGATCAGCCCCTGCGCAGGACCGTAATCCCGACGCCCCAGGAACTGATGCGGATGCCCGGCGAAGCAGACGATCCTTTGGGTGAGGAGCACCAGAGTCCGGTTCCCGGCCTGGTTCACCGCTATCCGGACCGGGTCCTTTTGCTGCTGTCGGATTTTTGTTCGACCTACTGCCGGTATTGCACCCGTTCCCGGGTGGTGGGACATGGTTCCATCCTGCCCGGCCGCGCGCGGCTTGAAGCGGCGTTCGAGTACATCCGTAATGCACACTCGGTGCGTGATGTGCTGCTCTCGGGCGGCGATCCGCTGATGCTGGGAGATGACCGGCTGGACTGGATTTTGTCCCGGCTCCGTCAGATCCCCCATGTGGAGATCGTGCGGATCGGAACGAAAATTCCGGCGGTGTTGCCCCAGCGGATCACCCAGAAGCTGGTGCGTGTTTTAAAGAAGTATCACCCTCTCTGGATGAGCCTCCATTTTACGCATCCGGATGAATGCACCATCGAATCCCAGCGGGCGTGCACCATGCTGGCCGACGCTGGTATTCCGCTGGGGTCCCAGACCGTGCTGCTCAAGGGCGTAAACGATGATGTGGAGACCATGAAAACCCTGATGCAGCGTTTGATGAAAATGCGCGTCAAACCGTATTACCTGTATCAATGCGATCCCATTGCCGGGTCCGCGCATTTCCGGACGCCCGTGGCCAAGGGGCTTGAAATCATCCGTGGGTTGAGAGGGTTTACCAGCGGCTATGCCGTTCCCACCTACGTGGTGGACGCCCCCGGCGGCGGCGGCAAGATCCCGCTGATGCCTGATTACACGGCCGGCTGTGACAACGGAGACCTGCTTTTGACTAATTACGAGGGAAAAGTTTTCCGGTATCCGGATCATGGGGATACGGCCTATATTCAATAATTGATATATCCGGGGATGCGTGTTCGGGCCGTTTTAAGCCGCCGCATCCCCATTTTATTATATTTGAGAGAATGGAAAGATGGAATTGAACATCGGCATAACATACGACCTGCGGTCCGAATATCTGGCCATGGGGTACACCGAGGACGAGACCGCCGAATTCGACCGGGATGATACCATCTCGGCCATTGAATCAACCATCGGCGAACTGGGCCACCGGCCCGCGCGCATCGGGCATGCCCGGCAGCTTGCCGCGGCCTTGATGGCCGGAAAACGATGGGATCTGGTGTTTAATATCGCCGAAGGCATGCACGGCATCGGCCGGGAAGCCCTGGTCCCGGCCCTGCTGGATCTCTACCGGATTCCCTATACCTTTTCCGATCCCCTGGTCATGAGCCTGACCCTGCACAAGGGAATGACCAAGCGGGTGATCCGGGACGCGGGCATTGCCACCGCCGATTTTTTAGTCGTGGACCGGGCCGGCGACGCGGCGGCGGTCGTCTTTGATCCGCCGTACTTTGTTAAACCGGTGGCCGAAGGGACCGGAAAAGGCATATCCCCGGCATCCATCGTTCGTGAACGGGCCGTGTTGGCCGAGGCATGCGAACGCTGCATCCGGATTTATCATCAGCCCGCCATCATCGAGCCGTATCTGTCGGGCCGGGAATTTACCGTGGGCATTGTCGGTACCGGCGATAACGCCGAAATTCTGGGCGCCATGGAAGTCCACCTTAAAGAGACCGCCGAACCCGGAGTTTACTCTTATGTGAACAAGGAAGAATTTGTGGACCGGGTGACGTATCGGCTGATGGCGCCGGGCGCGGACCCGGTTGCGGCCGAGGCCGAAGCCGTTTCCCTGTCCGCCTGGCGGGTTCTGGGCTGCCGGGACGCGGGTCGGGTAGATATCCGGTGCGATGCAGAGGGCCGTCCGCAGTTCATGGAGGTCAATCCCCTTGCCGGCATTCATCCCCATCATTCGGATCTGCCCATCATCTGCAATCTGGCGGGTATTCCCTACCAGACCCTAATCGACCGGATTCTTTTGTCCGCGATGTCGCGGGTATCGGGGCAATAATCATGCGGATCGCCGTTTTACATGATGATATTCCCGATGCGGCCGCGCCTGACGCCGCCGATGTCCTGGTGCAGGCGGAGACGGTTTCGGCCGCCCTGAAACGGTTCGGCCATGATGTCGTTGCATTGCCGTGTACATTGAACCTGGATGCACTGCACCGTCGGATAGAAGCGGAAAAGCCGGATGTGGTGTTTAATCTGGTGGAATCCATTAACGGGCAGGGGGCGCTGATCCATCTGGTGCCGTTTTGCCTCGATTCATGGGAAATCCCCTATACGGGGGCGCCGGCCGCGGCCATTCTGGAAACATCCAACAAAATCATGGCTAAGGAGCGTATGGTCGCCAATGGTCTGCCCACGGCAACCTGGGAGGGGCCGTTTCCGGGACGTCGATCTTTGGTTGCCGGGAACTTTGAATCCGCAAGGGAAGACGAGATCATCACCTGGATCATCAAATCCGTGTGGGAACATGCTTCCATCGGCCTGGATGCCGACGGTCTGGTCGAAGAAACCCGGGCCGGGATATGGCCCGTTCTCCGGTTACGCGCGACGGCCCTGGGCGGGGCATGTTTTGCGGAAACCTATATCGACGGTCGCGAGTTTAATCTGTCGATTCTGACGGGAATCGACGGGCCGGAGGTGTTGCCGCCGGCGGAAATTATTTTCGCGGGTTTTGCTCCGGATAAGCCTAAAATTGTCGATTACCGGGCCAAGTGGGATGAAGATTCCTATGAGTTCCGGCACACACCCCGGTGTTTTGATTTTGATGACCGGGATGTCCCTCTGATCGGCGTGTTAAAGGCTTTGGCCCTCCGGTGCTGGAAGGCTTTCGGCCTGGCCGGATACGCCCGGGTGGATTTTCGCGTGGACCAAGCCGGGCGGCCGTGGATACTGGAAGTCAACACCAATCCATGTCTGTCGCCGGATGCCGGGTTCGCCGCGGCCGCGGCTCGGGCTGGCCTGTCTTTTGACGATATCGTCTTGCGTATTCTTGACCAGGCGGTTGAATACAGGTATCGTTGAACAAATTGTTTTTAATGTTTTGAATATGATGACATTGAGTCCCCTATGCTGAGAATCCGACGCATTTACGATGATTTTGTACCGGCCAACCGGGAGCGGCTTGCCCAGGTTCAGGAAATTTTGCGCCGGCGGTTTGCCGATATTTCCGAGACGGAAATCGCCCTGATCGGCGAAAAACTGCGCAACCCTTTCAAGCAGCGGTTCCGTCTGGTCCTGTTCGTGGCCGAGAGCATCCGGGGTAAGGTTCTGGGATTTGCCGCCCTGCTGCACGAGCCGGAGATCGGTTTTGCGTTTCTGGACTGGCTTGCCACCGCATCCGGCCGGACCGGCGGCGGGATCGGCGGCGTCCTTTACGACCGCGTGCGACAGGAGGCCAAGTCGTTAATCGTCAAGGGGTTGTTTTTTGAATGCCTGCCGGATACGGTCGAAGCCTGCCCGGATGCGGCCCTGCTGGCCGAAAACCGTTCCCGCCTGCGTTTTTACGAGCGCTACGGCGCCAGACCCGTTATTAATTCCGGGTATGAACTGCCCGTCAAGGAGGGCGATACCTGCATGCCCCATCTGGTATACGACGGTCTGGACGCCCAGTTGCCGCTGCGCCGGGCGTTTGCCCGCAAAGTGGTGCGGGCGATTCTGGAACGCAAATACGCCGAATACTGCCCCCCTGAATACGTCGACCGGGTAACGGCATCCTTTACGGAGGACCCGGTCTCCCTGCGGCCCTTTCGGTATGTCAAGCCCGCGGCGGTCCGGGCATCGGTGGAAGGCCGGTCAACGGACCAGATCGCGCTGATCGTCAACCCCCGGCATGAGATCCATCATGTTCACGAGCGCGGGTATGTGGAATCGCCGGTGCGGGTGAGAAGCATTCTGGCCGAACTGGAGCCCAGCGGCCTGTTTACGCCCATCGCACCGCGGCCGTTTGCCGACAGCCATCTCCATGCGGTGCATGATCCGGCCTTTGTCAGTTATCTTCGAAAGGCCTGCGCGGACCTGCCGCCGGGAAAATCCCTTTATCCTTATATATTTCCCATCCGCAACAAGACCCGGCCTCCCCGGGAACCGTCGGTGCTTTCCGGGTATTACTGCATCGACACCTTCACCCCCATCAACGCCAATGTCTGGCCGGCGGCCCGGGGAGCGGTGGATTGCGCATTGACGGCGGCCGGGGAAGTGTTAAACGGCCGGCGGATCGCCTACGCCCTGGTTCGTCCCCCGGGTCATCACGCCGAGCGTCGATCGTACGGGGGGTTCTGCTATTTTAACAACTGCGCGGCGGCGGCGCAGTATCTGAGCACCTGGGGCAAGACGGCCATACTGGATTTAGACTATCATCACGGCAACGGCCAGCAGGATATTTTTTATCAGCGGGCCGATGTTTTAACCGTTTCCATTCATGGTCATCCTTCATTCGCTTATCCCTATTTCAGCGGATTTGCCGATGAGAAAGGCGATGGGGAAGGCGAGGGGTTCAATCTCAATCTTCCTTTGCCCGAGAAGACGGATGGCAGGCAATATCTTAAAGCCTTAGATCTTGCGGTCCGGCGCATCCGGGATTTCAATCCCCATTTTCTGGTGACGGCCCTGGGTTTTGACCCGGCCCGGGGTGATCCCACGGGCACATGGTCTCTTCGCGCCGGGGATTTCGAGGAGAACGGCCGCCGGATCGGCGCCATGGGGATTCCCACCGTGGTGGTTCAGGAGGGGGGATACCGCACCCGGACCATCGGCCGCAATGCCCTGCGATTTTTCAAGGGCCTTTCCGCCGGATTCGAGAAATGGGCCAACAGCCGCCATGATCCCAGGGAGCGGCTGCATGGGGTCCAGTACCGGCACGAACCCGGGGAGGCCGACCCGAAACGGGTGCGGAAGCTGGTGGAAATCACCGGATTTTTCAACCCGGCTGAAATCGATATCGCCGAAGAGCTGGTGCGCGAGCGTCTGCTCAAGGGAGATGACAGCGGATATCGGTTTATTTTCGCCGAACATTTCGGTCGGCTGGCCGGCTATGTCTGCTATGGCCCGATCCCGGCCACTACGGCTTCCTATGATCTTTACTGGATCGCCGTGCATCCGGATTTTCAGGGACGGAGTCTGGGCCGACGGCTCCTGAAGGAAATGGAAATTCTCATTGTAAAAGCCGGGGGGGGGGCGGATCTACGCCGACACATCCCAGCGGCTCCAGTATGCCAGCACCCGGGCTTTCTACGAGAGCTGCGGCTTTACGCTGGAGGCCGTTCTCAGGGACTTTTACGCGCCGGGAGACGGCAAAGCCATTTATTGCAAGTCCCAGGTCTGATTCCTCCGGTTTCACCGCAATTCTTCGGACTCAGTGGAACCGAATGCCTCCGGAAATCCCTTTTTGATACAATCCGGTTGAAAATTTAACAATGTATCGGTATAAGGAATTGATCGTGAATTGCGATTTCGGCCGGCTGCTTTTCGAATCCGCGACCTGCCGTATAACCCTCCCCTATCGGCGACGGGAAAACCCATGGATGCCTTTGACGCCGGATATCAGGATATCATCACCGGTTACCGGATCGGCGAGTTGCAGTATATCAGCAGCCGCTCCGTCTATTATCTCGGCCGGGATCTGTTCGGCAACCGCAATGTCGTCTTCCGGTTTTTAAAAAACAGGCAGGCCGATGCCGATGAGACGATCCGTTTTCAGAAGGAATATGAACTCCTGCGGGGGCTGGCCGACATCGAAGGGATCATCCATCCGGTCAGCATGGAGGAGACCCCCTACGGCCTGGCCATGATTCTGGAGTATTTTGAAGGCCGCCTGCTGTCCGAGGCCATCTGGTCAATGCATTCCGGGGATGCGGCCGGCGGTGTCTCGACCGCCTTACCGGATGCTGATCCGGTCATGCAGTTCCTTTCCTTCGGTATCGCCATGGCCGGCGTGATGGAAAAAATCCATAATCGGGGCATCGTACATCAGCAGATCAATCCTGATGATATTGTGTGGCACCCGCAGACCGGCCGGGCGGTCATCATCGATTTTTTTTCCGCCGAATCCGTTGAAAAAATACATAAAAAATTCGTCATTAAAGACATTCTGACCACTTCACTGGCCTATATCGCGCCGGAGCAGACCGGGCGGGTGGATCGGTACGTTGACCGGCGCACGGATTTTTACTCCCTCGGGGTGATGTTCTACCTGATGCTGGCGGGCACGCTCCCTTTTGATGCTGATGATACCAAGCAGTTGATCCATTCCCATATCGCCAAGACGCCGGAGCATCCCCATCATGTCAACCCGAAGGTTCCGCCGGCCCTTTCCCCCGTTATCCTCAAGCTCATGGCAAAAGCACCTGAAGACAGGTACCAGACCGCCGGCGCCGTGCGCGTGGATTTGACGCGCTGTTTGAATCAGTTGCGGGAATCCGGAAAAATTGAGGATTTCGACGTGGGCCGGGCCGATATTCCGGCCCGCTTGAAAATGCCTCACCATCTGTATGGCAGGGAAAGAGAAGTGGCGGAAATTCTTTCCGCATTCGAGCGTGTAAGGGCCGGCGGCAGGGAAATCATTTTCCTGACCGGAGAGCCCGGCATCGGCAAATCCCGTCTGGTGGGAGAGATCCACCAGACGGTGAGGAGCAATCAGGCATTTTTCGTGGCATGTGAGTTCGATCCGCTGAAAAGGGATGTGCCGTATGCGCCGCTCATCGACGCCTTCAGCGATCTGGTCCGGCATCTGCTGACCATGGATGAGGAAACGGTTTGTCGCTGGAGGGAAGCCTTTTTGCAGGAACTCGGGGACAACTGCCGTCTTGTGGCCGATGTGATCCCCGGGCTTTACCACATTACCGGGGACTTGCTGCCGTTGCCGCATATATCAGCGGCTGATGCGGAGCAGCGGTTTCAAAACGTCTTCCGCCGTTTTGCCATGCTATTCGCCGCCGCCGGACACCCGTTTGTTATTTTTTTAAATAATCTTCAATGGATAGATGATGCTTCCCTGGATCTGCTGGAAGGGATACTGGAATCCGGGGAGCTCGATCATTGTCTGGCCATCTGTACCTGGCGTCAATCCAGCGCGCCCGGATCAAAGCCCCGGACCATCTTTTTAGATATTCTTGAACGGATCGGCATTAAACCCCGCCTGATCCATCTGGCGCCTCTGGATACCGTTGCCATAAATCGGCTCGTGGCGGATTGTTTGAGCACCCGCCCGGAAGAGATCCTTGAATTGTCGACCCTTGTCATGAAAAAAGCCGGCGGCATCCCGTTTTTTGCCTTCCAGTTTCTCAAGGCATGCTGCGATCAGGGTTACATCGCCTATGACGGCCGATGGCGGTTCAATATGCCGGCCATCGCCGATGCCGATATCACCGATGACGTGGCCGTTTTCATGGCGGAAAAGGTGGGTCGATTGTCGGCCGGTGTCACGGAAATACTTCAGGTTGCTTCCTGTATCGGCGTTTGGTTTGATGCCGCGCTTCTGGCACGGATCACTAAAATATCAGAGGTAAAGCTCAAAGATGCCCTTGCCGTTGCCGTCAGCGAGGGGTTGTTGGTGCCGCAGGAACGGGGGTTCCGGTTTGCCCATGCCCGGGTTCGGGCCGCGGCGTATGCGGGCCTGGACCCGGGCACCCGGAAGGACATCCATTATCGCGCCGGCCGGGCTCTGCGGGTCGCCGATGACGAGAAGCAGATCGAACAGAATATTTTTGAAATCGTCTATCAGCTCAACCAGGCCGTGGATCGGATCATTGACCCGGACGAACGGATGGACCTGGCGAATCTGAATTTGCGCGCCGCCCGAAAAGCCAGGGCGGCCTCGGCATATGATTCGGCGAGGCATTATCTGCAGCAGGTAAAAAATTTGATGCCGGCATCCCCCTGGACCGATGCCTATGATCTTGCCCTGGCCGTTCATGCCGAAAGCTGCGAGGTGGCATATCTTGCCGGTGATTCCGCGGCAGCGGACAAACATTATGAGGCGGTCTTGAAGTATGCCCGGAAACCGCTCGACAGGGTCAGGGTTTACGAAATCAAGATTTTGATGCACACGACCGACAACCGGCCGCTTCAAGCCATCGCTTCAGGGCGGGAAATCCTTTCGGCACTGGGTACCCGGCTGCCGGAGAAAGTGACCCTGATTGATGCGGCATGGGCGTTGCTGCGGGTGAAATGGCTCCTCAGAAACAGAAGTATGGATGATCTGCTGGGCCTGCCGGTAATGACCGATGCCAAAAAAATCGCCATATCCCGGATTCTGACACGTTTGGCGGAACCCTTTTATGTGGCGGAACCCACATCTTTAGTAATTGTTATTTCCAGGCTTTTATCCATGACGATTCGATACGGCAACTCCCCTTATGCGGCATTTGCCTATACCGCTTACGGCGCGGTCCTCTGCGGATTTTTCAGGCAGTACCGCCGCGGCCATGAATTCGCGGACCTGGGTGTCAGGGTGATGGAGCAATTCAATGCCGTATATTTGAGGGCCAGGATCAATCTGCTCATCGGCGGCGGCATTCATCACTGGACAAAGCCCCTGAAGGAAAGCCTGATCTATCTGCTCAAAGCATATAACAGCGGCGTGGACATCGGTGATCACTCCTTTGCCGCATATGGAATAACAGTTTATTTTTACACACTTTTCTTTCTTGGAGAGCCACTGGAGCAACTGGCGGACAAACTGGAAAAATTCAAGGCGCCCCTTGAGAAACTGCGACAGGAAAGCACTTTTCAGGAATATCTTTTATGGTATCAGATGGTTGAAAATATTCGAAACGCGGTGGGCGATCCAATGCGGATACGGGGATCCATATGTGACGCGGATGAAATTGCGGCCCGGTGGGAGGAGGCCAAAGACTTAAACCGCATAGGCATTCACGCCATCAGCAGGTTGGTGGTCAGTGTTATTTTCGGTGATATCGATGGGGCCCTGAAATGGGGAGAGGATGCCCGCAAGTGTCTGGAAGCCGTGGCCGGACAGATTTTTGTTTCCCAGTATTATTTTTATCATTCCCTTGCCCTGCTGGCGGCCGCCTCGGGTGTTGTCGGGCGGAATCGCCGGCGGTATGTCAAGCGGATCACGTCCCATCAGAAACACCTGCGGAATTTCGCCCGGCATGCGCCTGATAATTTTCAGCATCAGTATCTCTTGATCGAGGCCGGTCTGGCCGCGGTCGGCGGTGAACTTGAAAAAGCCATGATCCATTTTGACGGCGCCATTACCCGGGCCGGCAGAAACGGATTTCTCCAGGATGAGGCAATTGCAAATGAAACCGCCGGAAGGATATGGCTGGAAGCCGGTAATGCGGAGATCGCCGGCATTTTCCTGGCGCGGGCACGGCGATCCTATCAGCGATGGGGAGCCGCGGCCAAGGTGGAACAGATGGAAACCCGTCATCCCCATCTGGTGGAAGGTTCGGGGGAGGGTGCGCCGTCCGACGCTTTCACCAAAGAGACGGCGCCAATAAGAACCGACGCCGAAATGACGGATATCGATTCCATCGATGCCATGTCAATGATCCAGGCGGCCCAGGCCATATCCGGGGAAATCGAACTGGACCGCCTGGTTGATCAGCTCGTCCGGCTGAGTATCGAGATCGCGGGTGCGCAGAAAGGGCTGTTGCTGCTGAAAAAAGAAGGTCGCTACATCGTGGAGGCCGCCGGGATTGCGAAAGAGGACGGTATCGCGGTGAGCCGATCCCGGGAGCCGGTTTCCCTTCACGCGCCGCAATCCGTTATCCAGTTCGTGGTCCGGACCGGTGAAACCCTGCTGTTAGAGGATGCCTCCGAACAGGATCTGTTTTCCGACGACCCCTATATGGTCCGTCACGCGCCCAAATCCGTGATCTGCCTGCCGGTTATGCATCAGCATCGTCTGACGGCGGTGATGTACCTGGAAAACAATCTCTCCGGCAGGATGTTTACCGCCAGGCATCGGGAGATCCTGAAGGTGATTGCGGCACAGGCGGCTATTTCGATTAATCACGCCATGTTGTACGAAGCTCTGCGGAGCGCGGAAAACCGGTTGAGCAATATTCTTTCCAGCGCTAATGAAGGGTTTCTGGCCATTGACGTCCGGGCGGTCATCACGGACGTCAATCCGGAAATGTGCCGGATCCTGGGCAGAAAACGGGAATCGCTCATCGGCATGGATTATTTCGACCTGCTCGATCACCAGGGTGCCTACATGGTTCAAGAGCAGCTCGCCCTCCGGCGCCAGGGGCAAAAAGGGGCCTATGACATCGTTTTTACGCGGCCCGAGGGCACCCGGGTGGAATGTCTGGTCAAGGCGGTTCCCATGATGGATCGATCCGGCGAATTCATCGGGTCCTTTGCGATGATCACGGACATCACCGAACGGAAACGGGCCGAGCGGGAAGCGATGACCCTGAATTGGGAACTGGAGAAACGGGTGGCGGCCCGTACGGCTGAGTTGGAGGAGATGCTCGACACGCTGAAACGGACCCAGGACCACCTGGTGCAGTCCGAGAAAATGGCGGCCCTCGGCGGGCTGGTGGCGGGTGTGGCCCATGAGATCAATACGCCCATCGGCATCGGTGTGACGGCGGTTTCCTTTCTGGAAGAAAAACTCGAAGGCCTGAAGGAAGTAATGGCCGGCGGCGCATCCAGCAAAGAGGAAACCGAAAAATTGATCGGTGACGCCATTGAAGCCGGGAGCACCATTCACAATAATCTCAGGCGTGCCGTTGAACTGATCGGCAGCTTCAAGGAGGTGGCCGCGGATCAGGCCAGCGAGGAGCGGCGCCGTTTCAATGTTAATGATTACATCGACGAGGTCCTGTTAAGCCTTCGCCCGAAATATAAACGCACCCGTCACGCCATCACGGTGGTCTGTCCCGATGACCTGGAAATCAACAGCTATCCCGGGGCATTTTCGCAGATCATCACCAATTGCATCATCAATTCGCTTACCCATGCCTTTTCCGACATGGATGCCGGGGAAATGGAAATCCGCGTGGCCGTAAAAGCCGATGACCTGATTTTTGAATATCGCGACAACGGATGCGGCATGAGCCCGGAAGCCGCGGAAAAGATATTTCAGCCGTTCTTTACCACCCGTCGCGGCGCCGGCGGCACCGGACTGGGTATGTACATCGTCCATAACCTGGTCACCCAAACCCTGGGAGGCCGGATCACCTGCGACACCCGTCCGGAACAGGGGATGACCATTACCGTAAAAATTCCCATGGAAAATTTATGATGAATTCGGGATGATCTGTAAAAAGGGGTTTTAAGTGTTGAAAAATGTAAAAGAGTCGATTATGAAGGGCGCACAATAACTTTTTACAAAGTCATCAATAATGAATTATCAAGGGAGAATCAATTATGGGCAGAGGTGATCAGCGCACCAGGCGGGGAAAGATTTCCAGGGGCACCCATGGAAAAACCCGTCCAAAAGCCGGCAAAAACAATAAATCCAATAAGTCCAAATCCGCATAGGGTTTGTTGATGCGACGCGACACATGTCGCACTTTTTTTGACCCTTGAAAAATATATTTTCAGGGCTTATGTTGACATTCCCTGGTTGTGATAAGCGGGGTGCTAGCGGTACCTTGTGACCCGAAATCCGCTTAAGGCGGGGCAGAATTCCCGCGCCGAGGATTGGATCGGAAAAATGAATGGTTCAGACCGGTCGCCGCGTAACAGACACTTATGAACCTCGTCAGGTCCGGAAGGAAGCAGCGATAAATAATGATGTCTGTGTCGCGGATCGATCCCGGTCATGCAATGATTCATATGTTTCGAAAAAATTCCAGGCCGGGTTCACAGCCAGGGAATTTTTTAGTTTGTAAGCAAAAGAAAACTGCCGTTTCTCTTTATCCATTCGATATTCCGTCCAATATTCCGCATTTTACGAAGCAGATTTTACCAGTCGGCCTTCCTTGACAACCTTCTTTTTGGTCTTATTTTTCTTTATAAATTTAAAGCGGTTGATACCGGCTTCCGTATTACGGGAAATGCGGGGTATTAAGCCCATTCGGATCATAACGGATGGAATCGGGAGAAGAAAATTGACGCGAAAAGGCTACGCAAGAGAAAGTGACATGGATACTTTTGAAATAGATGAGGCCATCAGGGATATTGCGGAAAATAAACGCCGCTCCAGCTCCTCGGGCGTTGAGACGGATAAGATGCAAGACAACGACGCCGCAGGGGTTACGGAGGGAAACGCGCCCGAAGTGGATGATATCGACAGTCTGAAGTCAGAACTGGAACGTCTCCGGAAGCAATCGGCGGACGACAGGGAGCAATTGTTGCGTGTGTCGGCGGAATTCGAAAATTACAAAAAGCGGTCCCAGCGTCACATGGAAGATTTCAAGAAATACGCCAATGAGTTGCTGTTAAAGGAATTGTTGACAGTGGTGGATAATCTGGAGCGGGCGCTTACCTCTTCCGGAAGTCTGTCCCCCGGGTTGCCGGATGCATGTATTGTGGAAGGGGTCGAGATGACGCTCAAGGAAATTATGCGCGTTCTCGAAAAATTCCACGTGAAGCCAATTGACGCATTAGGAAAGCCTTTTGATCCGGTTTTTCATGAGGCGGTCATGCAGGAAGACGCGGACGCATACCCTGAAAACACGGTCTGCAATGTGTTGCAGAAAGGGTACATGGTTCACGATCGTCTCCTGCGTCCGGCAATGGTATCGGTATCCTGCGGATAACGCGGCATGATCGGAAGGCAAAAAAATAAAGCAAAGATGGTTCTTACCATTATATATACATGACAAGGAGGATGAAAATGGGCAAGGTTCTTGGAATTGATCTCGGCACAACCAATTCATGTGTCGCCATCAGAGAAGGAAATGAGACAAAGGTGATTACCAATCCGGAAGGCGGCCGGACGACCCCGTCCATCGTCGCCATCTCCGAAAGCGGCGAGCGCTTGGTGGGGCAGATCGCCAAGCGGCAGGCCATTACCAACCCCGAAAATACGGTCTTCGGCGTCAAGCGGCTGATTGGTCGAAAGTTTGATTCAAAGGAAGTGCAAAACGATATCAAAAATCTCCCGTATAAGATCGAGCGGGCGGCCAACGGCGATTTGCGGATCAACCTGCGGGGCAAACAATACAGTCCGGCCGAAATTTCTTCTTTCATCCTGGCCGATATCAAGCACTCCGTGGAGGAATACCTCGGGGAAAAAGTGACCGACGCGGTTATCACCGTGCCGGCCTATTTTGATGACAGCCAGCGCCAGGCCACCAAGGATGCGGGAAAAATCGCCGGGCTCAACGTGCTGCGCATCATCAACGAACCCACCGCGGCCTCCCTGGCCTACGGTCTTGACAAGAAAAAAGAGGAAAAGATCGTGGTGTTCGATCTCGGCGGCGGCACATTCGACGTGTCCGTTCTGGAAATCGGCGACGGGGTCTTTGAAGTCAAGGCGACCAACGGCGATACGCATCTGGGCGGCGATGATTTCGATCTTCGGGTCATCGATTTTCTGGCGGATGAGTTCAAGAAGGACCAGGGGATCGATATCCGCAAGGATAAAATGGCCCTGCAGCGTCTTAAGGAAGCGGCCGAGAAAGCCAAGATGGAGCTGTCCGCATCCCTTCAGACGGATGTGAACCTCCCCTTTATCACGGCCGACGCCGGCGGGCCCAAGCATCTCAATATTAAGATCACCCGTGCCAAACTGGAATCTCTGGTTGCCGATCTGCTGGATAAGATGGAAGGCCCGTGCCGCACCGCCCTCAAGGATGCGGGTTACAGTGCGGATGATATTGACGAAGTGATCCTGGTGGGCGGCATGACGCGGATGCCCGCGGTCGTGGAACGCGTCAAGAGTTTTTTCGGCGGCAAGGAACCCAACAAGGGCGTGAACCCGGACGAGGTGGTGGCCCTGGGAGCGGCGATTCAGGGCGCTGTGTTGAAAGGCGACGTCAAGGACGTGCTTTTGCTGGATGTCACCCCGCTTTCCCTCGGTATTGAAACCCTGGGCGGCGTGATGACAAAGCTGATTGAAAAGAACACGACCATTCCCACGCGAAAGAGTCAGGTCTTTTCAACAGCCCAGGATAACCAGCCGGCGGTGACCATTCACGTGCTTCAGGGCGAGCGGGAAATGTCGGCAGGCAACAAAACTCTGGGCAAGTTTGAGTTGACCGATATTCCGCCGGCGCCCCGGGGCGTGCCCCAGATCGAAGTGACCTTCGACATCGACGCCAACGGCATCGTCAACGTGTCGGCCAAGGATATGGCCACGAGCAAGGAGCAGTCCATCCGGATTACGGCCTCTTCCGGCCTGTCCAAGGAGGAGATCGACCGGCTCGTAAAGGACGCGGAGCTGCATTCCGAAGATGACAAGAAACTGAAGATCCTGGTGGAAGCCCGTAACCATGCGGATTCCCTGATGTACGCAACGGAAAAATCGATTCGGGATCTCGGCGACAAGGTCGACGCGGACACCCGATCCAATATTGAAGAGACCATTGGGCGCCTCAAGAAAGCGGTTGACGGCACGGATTCCGATGAGATCAAGCGGATCAGTGAAGAGTTGATGAATGCTTCCCACAAGCTGGCCGAAGTCATGTATCAACAGGCTTCCCAGACGGGCGGACCCCAGGATGCCGGGGCCGAAGGCGGCGCGTCCGACGCCGGCGCCAATGCCGCCGGCCGGGACGAGGACGTGGTGGATGCCGATTACGAGGAGGTCAAGGAAGACAAATAACCCGCGGAAACACGGATGATGTTCCTCTCCGTTGATCCGGCAAAATGCGTGCCGTATGAGCGGTGTGAATATAGCAGAGATCCCGGCGCCGCCGAAGGTGGGCCGGGATCTTTTTTTTTGGACGCCGCAGGCATATCACACCTCTTCCACCACACCATAAATCCATCAGCGGTCCGCGGAATTCCGGTTGACTTTTTCGGCGGTTCTGTTAGGTTTTTTTCGTTTCATATCAATATGATCCTGTTTTACGGGATCGCGAACCATCAGTCCACACGCTAAATGCGCATGTTGCCGGCCGGATCTGTTGATCCGCTGAATTTCTCAAACGCGGGCTTCGCCCTCAAACAGTGAGAAATTCTTAACGCGAATCAATCGCTCCGCCTTTTTCGGCAACAAGCGCAAACCCGCTCCCGGACCGATGGTTCGCGATCCCTCCGGCGCCAGGTTGATTGAATGCGGTTTTTGGTAAATGTTTGGCAAGAACTTATTTTCTAAGGGAAATAACGAATGCAGATCACGGAAATGCTGGCCAGAAACGCCAGGATGTATGGAGATGAAATCGCCCTGGTGGAACGGGAACCGGCTGCCGGCGGACGATCGGAAATCACATGGGACCGGTTTTACCGCCAGGCCAACCAACTGGCCCATTACCTGCAATCCATAAACATTGAAAAAGGCGACCGGGTGATTCAGCTCATGATGAACTGCCTGGACTGGCTTCCGGTCTATTTCGGCATTCTCCGCGCCGGCGCGGTGGCCGTTCCCTTGAATTTCCGGTTTCAGACCAATGACATCATGCATTGCAACGACCTTGCCGAGGCCCGGGTCATCATCTTCGGCGAGGAATTTATCGCGCGGATTGAAGCGGGCAAAACCGATTTTGACCGTACCATCCAGACCTATATCTTTGTGGGGGAAAAAAGCCGGAAACCGGATTGGGCCCTCTGGTACCCGGATCTGCTGGCCGGCCGTCTTGAAACCGAGCCGCCGGTTGATATTGATCTGACCGACGGCGCCGGGATCTACTTCACCTCCGGGACCACCGGCCGGCCCAAGGGCGTGTTCCTGCGGCATCGGCACCTGGAATTTGCCGCATACCTGGAAAACCGTCATCATAACCAGGTGCATGGGGATAATTTTTTATGTATTCCGCCGCTGTATCACACGGGCGCCAAGATGCACTGGTTCGGCAACCTGGTGGTCGGGGCCCGGGCCGTGATCTTAAAAGGCGTCAGTCCCAAAGCAATCCTGGAAGCCGTGTCCGAGGAAGGCGTCACCATTGTCTGGCTCCTGGTGCCCTGGGCCCATGATATTCTGGTAGCCATTGAAAACAGGGAGATCAACCCGGTCGACTACCATTTGGATCAATGGCGGCTCATGCACATCGGGGCACAACCGGTCCCGCCCAGCCTGGTGGAAAAATGGAAGGCTGTTTTCCCGCATCATGCATACGATACCAATTACGGTCTGACCGAATCCACCGGACCGGGATGCGTTCATCTCGGCATGGAAAACTATCACAAGGTCGGCGCCATCGGCATTCCGGGATTTGACTGGGAATGCCGCATCGTTGACGGCGATGGGCAGAATCTGCGGCCGGGCCGGCCCGGAGAACTCCTGGTTCGAGGTCCGGGGGTGATGGTGGAATACTACCGGAATCCCAGGGAAACAGCCGACGCTTTGGCCGGGGGATGGCTCCATACGGGCGATATCGCCCGTATGGATGAAGACGGTTTTATCTGGCTGGTGGATCGCAAAAAGGATATCATCATCACCGGCGGGGAAAATATTTACCCGGTGGAGGTCGAGCATTTCCTGATGGCCCATCCGAAAATCTATGATGCCGGCGTGATCGGCGTGCCCGACAGCCGCCTGGGCGAGATCGTTGCCGCGGTGGTGGCTCCCAAACCCGGCCACGACCTTTCCGAAGATGAGATCAGGCGGTTCTGTGAAGAACTGCCGCGCTACAAGCGGCCCCGGCTTATATTTTTCGGATCGGTGCCGCGAAACCCCACCGGAAAGATCGAAAAGCCCAAACTCAGACAGCGCTATGCCTCCACGCGATAAAAAACAAGGGATCACGGATCTTGCCGGGATGCTGAAAACCCTGGATCAGGACGTGTCCCGGTGTTCCCGTTGCGGCATGTGTCAGGCGGTCTGTCCGGTCTACCGGCTGACCGGCCATGAAAAGGATACGGCCCGGGGAAAGCTGGCCCTGATAGACGGCCTGATGCAGGAGATGTTTTCCGATGCCGACGGCACGGCAAAGCGTCTGAACCATTGCCTGCTCTGCGGGTCCTGCGCCGCCGGATGCCCCATGAATATCGATATTCTTGGGGTGTTTCTCAAAGCCCGGGCCATTGTCGAAGGGTTTCGGGGCCTGCCCTGGTGGAAGCGGTTCCTTTTCCGATGGCTGGTGGCCCATCCGGGCCGGTTCGACCGGCTCCTGGCCCGGGCCGCCCGATATCAATCCCTGGCATTGAAGAAAAAACCGGTTCCGATGGATGGGTCCTGTAATCGCCTGGCCGCCTCCCGGCTCAGCGACCGCCATGTGGTTCCCCTGGCGCCGGTTCCCTTTCACGACATGAAGCGGAAACCGGCATTTTCGCCGGAATCTGTTCCGGGACCGTCCCCGGTTCCCTTAACCGGCGGGCGCGGCATCCGTGCGGCATTCTTTGTCGGATGCCTTCTGGACAAGGTTTTTCCGGAAACGGCAAGGACCATCGTGGATGTGCTGGAAACAAACGGCGTACAGGTGATTGTCCCGGACGGCCAGGGCTGCTGCGGCATGCCGGTCCTGGCCGGCGGCGACCGGGATGCATTTTCCCGGCTGATGGCCGATCATCTTGTCCGTTTTGATCCGGATCAATTCGACTATCTGGTCACGGGATGCGCCACCTGCACGGCCGCCATCAAAAAGCTGTGGCCGGAAATGACATCCGACCATGAGGAGCAGGTGCGGTCGGCCGTGGAGCGGATAGCGGATAAAACCCATGATATCAGCGCGTTTATGGTAAACATTCTGGGCGTGGCCGATGATATCCTTTCTGATGCTTCGATTGTTCCGGCTACTCCGACCGATGCAAACACTATAACAGCTCCGGTAAGTCCGGTAATTTCCGAAGCCGGAAAAACGACCGCCGTCCATGACGCCCAGGCCGCATACGCGGCCCCGGATCCCGATCGCATGGTCGTGACCTGGCATGATCCCTGTCATTTGGCCAAAACCCTTGGTATCCGAAGGGAGCCCCGCATGCTGATCAAAGCCAATCCGACATATGCATTTCGTGAAATGCCGGACCCGGATCTCTGCTGCGGTATGGGGGGCAGCTTCAACCTGCAATACTATGAGACGTCGACCGCCATCGGCTTGAAAAAGATCGATGCCATCCGGGCTTCAGGCGCATCCGTGGTGGCCACCGGGTGCCCGGCCTGTATGATCCAGCTCGCCGATATGTTGGCAAGAGCAAAACTTCCCGTTACCGTCCGTCATGTGATCGACATCTTTGCCGACATCCGTCCGGAAATTGCCGGGATTTCAGAAAACAGGCTTGATGCATCAACAAAGTTACGGAGGTTGCGATACGGCGGGACTTTTATAAAACGGTCAACTAATTTCGGAGGTAAAGTATGGATGGACAGGGACCGACTTTTTATGAAGATGTTGAATACTGTGTTGACGACATTATCCGAAAGGTGGGCCGAAAGATCATTTTAGGTCTTCCCCTTGGCCTTGGAAAGCCGAATCAGCTTGCCAACGCCATTTACCGGCGGGTCAAGGCGGATCCCTCCCTTTCCCTGGTGCTCTGTACGGCTCTTTCCCTGGAAAAACCCAAGGGGGGCAGCGATCTCGAACAGAAATTTCTCGGTCCGTTCGTGGAACGGATGTTTTCCGGTTACGTGGATTTGGAATACATGGTCGATCTTCGTAAAGGAGCCCTGCCGGCCAATGTGGAACTCCGGGAATTTTACGCCAAGGCCGGCTCCTATCTCAACGTGGACCACACCCAACAGAATTATATCAGTTCCAACTACACCCATGCCTGGCGGGACACCATCGACAACGGGGTCAACGTCATCGCCCAGATGGTCTGCAAGAAAGAGATCAACGGTGAAACCTTCTACTCCATGAGCTGTAACCCTGAAGTGGCCTCTGATATCGGGCCGGCCCTGCGGGAAATGGAAAAGCAGGGCAGGAAAATCGCCATTATCGCGCAGGTCAACCAGAATCTCCCCTTCATGTATGGCGATGCCGTGGTGCGGGGCGACAATTATGATATCATCATTGATTCGCCCGACTATTACACCCGGCTTTTCGGGGCTCCGAAAATGTCGATCACCACGCCGGATTACATGATCGGCATGTATGCTTCCACCCTGATCAAGGACGGGGGCACCCTCCAGATCGGCATCGGGTCCCTGGGGGACGCCCTCTGCTACGGCCTGCAGATGCGGCACGCACAGAACGCCGAATACAAGGATTTCGTCAAGAAAACCGACATGTGGGACAAATTCGGCGCGGTCATCGACAGGATCGGCGGGATCGACGCCTTTGACGAGGGGATCACCGGTTCCACGGAAATGCTGGTGGACGGCTATCTTCACCTGGTCAACAGCGGCGTGGTCAAGCGCAAGACTTACAACAATGTCCATATTCAACGGCTGCTAAACGAGAAAAAGATCACCGACGCCGTCACGCCCAAAACCCTTGAACTCCTGGTGGAGACCGGAGCGGTTCATCCCGTGCTCACGGCCGACGACTTTAATTTCCTGCGTGAATTCGGAATATTCAAGGAAGACCTTGCCTTTGACAACGGCGATATTCTCGCCGGCCCCACCCGGGTTCCCGCGGACCTCAATGACGCGGCCAACATGGCCATGGTTGCGGCCCATTGCCTGGGAGACCGCTTGAAAAATGAGATTCTGATTCACGGCGGGTTTTTCCTCGGTCCTGAGGGGCTTTACAAGGCATTAAACGACATGAGTGAGGAGCAGCGCAAAAAGATTTTTATGACCAGCGTACTCAACGTCAATCAGCTCTATGGCAACAACCGGTATTCCAGCGAGGAGCTCAAGGTGCTCCAACGACGTCACGGGCGTTTTGTCAACGCATGCCTCATGGTCTCTTTGTCCGGGGCCGTGGTGTCGGACGGTCTGGAAAGCGGCCAGGTGGTTTCCGGTGTCGGGGGGCAGTATAACTTTGTTTCCCAGGCCCATGCCCTGCCGGATGCCAGATCCATTCTCATGTGCAAGGGCGTGCGGGGCAGTGGAAAGTCCGCCGGCTCCAACATCGTCTTTAATTACGGCCACACCACCATCCCGCGGCACCTGCGGGATTTCGTCATCACCGAATACGGCATTGCGGACCTGCGCGGGAAAATGGACAAGGAGGTCATCGCCCAACTTTTAAATATCACGGATTCCCGTTTCCAGGACGCCTTGCTGCAAAAAGCAAAAGAGGTTCGCAAAATTCCGGCCGATTATGTGATTCCCGATCAGTTTAGAAATAATTATCCCCAGCGGCTGGAAGACGATATCGCGCTGTTTAAGAAAAAGGGATTGTTTGTTCCCTTTCCTTTTGGAACGGATTTTACCCCTGAAGAACTGGTTATCGGAAAATCGCTCAAATGGCTCAAAGCCCAGATGTCGGAAGGCATGGGCAAGGTCAGGGGGCTGGGAAAGGCCATGACCATCCGGACGGTTCCCGAGAAGGCAATCCCGTATCTCGAGCGGTTGCAGTTGGACAAGCCGGAATCGGCCAAGGAAAAAATGATGCAGAAGCTGGTGATTTACGCGTTGTCCGCCCAGGGAGCCATCTAAATATAAATTCGTAACACAAACGAATGAAAGGATAGAACCATGGTTGAGAGCTTGGATCTTGAATTTTTTGAACGCGCGCATCTTCGGGTGATGCATCGGAACCTGCCCACGCCGATGCTGTATGAAAAGATCGTCAATAATCGCGAAGGCCAGATCGCGCATCTGGGGCCGGTGGTGGTCCGGACCGGCCATTATTCACCCATCGCGCCCGAGGATAAATATATCGTCAAGGACGCCCACAGTGATTCGAAGATTACCTGGAGCCCGGAGAAAAACGCACTGTCCGAGAATCATTTCAACATCCTGTTCCATCGCATGCTGGCCTACATGCATTCCCAGGAGGCATACGCCCAGGATTGCCTGATCGGCAGCGTCGCCGAACATCAGATTCCCATCCGGATCATCACCGAAACCGCCTGGCACAGCCTGTTCGCCCGGAGCATGTTCTATCAGATCCTCGATCCGGCGAAACTGGCTTCCATTGAACCGGCATTCACCATCATTCATGTGCCCGGTTTCACCGCCATTCCGGAAATGGATGGGACCCGCTCCTCCGCGTTTGTGATCGTTAACCTGCAAAAAAAACTCATGCTGATCGGCGGGTCGAGCTATGCGGCTGAAATCAAGCAGGCCGTATTCACCGTGGCCAATTACATGATGCCGGAAAACGTTTTTTGCATGCGGAGTTCGGCAAATATCGGTCCCGACGGCGATGTCGCCATTTTCATGGGCCGGGAGGAGACCGGCAAAACCACCCTGGCCGTGGACCCGGACCGCAAACTCATCGGGGACCATGCCCACGGCTGGAGCGATAAGGGAATTTTCAGCCTGGAATGGGGCGGGTACGCCAAACTCATGAACATCGACGCGGATAAACAGCCGTCCATTTATGCCTGCACCCGCAAGTTCGGGACCATCCTGGAAAATGTCGCCATGGATCCGGACACCCGGCGGCTTGATCTCGCGGACCAGCGTCTGACCGAAAACACCCGGGCCGCCTATCCCATCTCCCATCTGTCCAATGCCCTGCGGGGAGGGTTGTTTGCCCATCCCAAACATCTGTTTCTGCTGACCTGCGACGCCTTCGGCGTGTTGCCGCCCATCGCCCGGTTGACCCCGGAGCAGGCGACGTATGCGTTTATGACCGCCTATACCTCCAAATTCATCCAGACGGCCCCGGGCGAGTTCGAACCCAACATCATCTTCAGCGTGGTGTTCGGCGATACCATGCTGGCAAAGCCGGCCCATGAATACGGCAAGCGGTTTATGGAAAAGATTCTCAACCACGGCATTACCTGCTGGATGGTCAATACCGGATGGAGCGGCGAGCCCAGCTACAGGGGCAAACGTATTCCCATTGAGGTGTCGCGGGCACTGGTCAGGGCGGCGGTTTCCGGCGAACTTTCAAAGGTGGCTTTTGAGGCCGACCCGGTGTTCCAGTATGAAATTCCGTGCGAATGCCCGGGCGGCGTGGTGCCGTCCAAACAGCTCAATCCCCGGGAAGCGGCCGAGGACGCGGGCGAGTATGAAATGCGGGCCATGAGTCTGGTGACGGCGTTTCTTGATAATTTCCAGCAGTACGAGGAGATGGTGCCCGAGGAGATGCGGGCCATGATGTCGCGCATCATCAGTATCGACGACAAGCTGGACCTGGAAGAATTCTTCTCCATGTAAAACCGGCGGAATCGTTGAAAGGTGATCATCACGCCCCGGTCAGTCCGGAAGCATCACCTTCTTTTCAAAGGAGAGTGTGGCGAAATAGTCGTCCATGGTTTCAGCCCGGCGGATTCGCTCCACGGACCCGTCGGGCCGTAGCAGCAGTTCCTGGGGCCTGAGGGCGGCGTTGTAATTAAAACCCATGGCATGGCCGTGGGCGCCGGTATCCTGGATGATCAGCAGGTCGTTGTTGTCGATTTTCGGGAGTGCGCGCTGGATGGCGAACTTATCGTTGTTTTCACACAGGGAACCTACCACATCCACGGTTTCTATGGGATTGTTTTCGGTATCCTTGCCTAAAACGTCGATATGATGGTAGGCGCCGTACATGCCGGGACGCATAAGCGACGACATGCAGGCATCCACACCGATATAGGTCCGGTAGATATCTTTCCGGTTGATGGCCCGGGTGATCAACACGCCGTGGGGACCGGTCATGTAACGCCCGCTTTCCATGTAGAGGCGGGGCCGGTATCCGTGATCGGATGCGAATTGATCAAACAGCGCCGTAATATCGCGTCCCATGGAAATGATGTCCAATGGCGCGTCTTCGGGCCGGTAGGGAATACCCAGCCCGCCGCCGATGTTGATGAACGCAAAGGTGATGCCGGTTTCGCCGGAAATCATGGCCGCCAGATCCAGCAGCATTCGGGCGGTATCCACCATATAGGTGAAGTTGCGTTCATTGGAGGCCAGCATGGCATGAAGGCCGAAACGCCGGACCCCCAGGTCAAGTGCCTGACGGTAAGCGTCGATGATTCGGTCATGACTGACGCCGTACTTGGCCTCCACCGGGTTGCCGATGATGGCGTTTCCCGTGCGGCGTTCGCCCGGGTTGTAGCGGAAACTGATAAGATCGGGCACCTGCGGGAGATTGGGAATCAGGCTGATATCGTCGAGGTTGATGACGGCGCCGCCGTCGGCGAAGGCCGCGGCAAAATCCGCGTCCGAGGTGTTGTTGGAGGTAAAGAAGATCTCTTCTCTCCGTGCTCCCACGGACCGGGCCAGCACCAGCTCGGGAATGGAACTGCAGTCAAAGCCGAAACCCATGTCTTTCATGATTTTCATGATCTCCGGGTTGGGAAGGGCCTTGACCGCAAAGAATTCGTTAAAGCCGGCAATACCGGAAAAAGCCTGCTTGAGTGAATTTCCGGTGTTGCGGATTCCGGTTTCATCGTATATATGAAAAGGTGTGCCGAAATGATCGGCGATATCGCTCAGGTGCGGGAAAAGCCGCTGCTTGAAGTCATCGGTCATGGGCATGGGATAATGCCTCCTTCACTTTTAATGTTTAGACTTTCATAAAATTCGGACTGTTAATAACCGAAACAAAAGCTCATTGCTGTAAGATGGCCGCAAAACGGCGTACAATAACTTTTTACGCATATATCAATAAAAATCAAGTCGTCTACCATACGCATTTATTGATCGCGTTTCAAGATAAGACCGCACATAAAAATTTTCCGGATCAGGACCGCATGGACGAGCAAAAGAAAGGCACCATTCTTTTTGTCGATGACGAGGAAGTCATCCTGGAGATCGCCGGGGAGTATTTCAGTCAACTGGGATATACCGTGCTGACGGCCGGCAACGGCCGGGAAGCGATCCGGGTCATGGTCGATCATGGCGATCCCATCGACTGTTGTTTTACGGATATCAATATGCCGGAGATGAACGGTCGTGAACTTGCCGAGTATCTTCATCGATGGGATAATTCCATTCCCGTGGTCATCATGACCGGGTACCCGTCCATGGACAACACCCTCCATACCTTAAAGAACGGCGTTGTCGATTTTCTCATCAAGCCCGTTAATCTGGAGCAGATGGCCATCTGCCTTCAGCGGGTGTTGCGCGAGCGGGAGCTGTTTATCCGAAACATCCTTTTAAATAAGGAGGTGGAAGGAAAGAAACGGCTGGAACGGATTAACCGGGAACTGGTGGAAAAGGTCGATGAACTCCATGTGCTCAATCGGATCATGTCGGACCTGATGGCCCTGCAGACCGGATCGGAGGTTTTTGATCACATGGTGCAGACGGCCGTGTCCCTTACCCGGGCCGATGGTGCGCTGCTGTATGCCGCGAGCCGGTCCATCCCGGAACCGTTCGTTCTGAGCGCTTCAATGTCCAAGGTCGATGATATCCCTTCGGGTCCGGGGGTGCAAACAGCAGCTTCCAATGTGGCGCCGCTGTTTCCGGTTGACCTGATCAGCGAAATTGCCCGGGATGAAATCCCCCTGCTGATATCGGAAGGCCCGCGCGAGAAAAGGCTGCCCGCCCGAATTCGTTCTTTTGTGGCTGTTCCCGTGAAAATCCGCGACACGGTCTTCGGTGTTCTGGCCATATTTGCAACGACCGAAACCCGTCGCTTCAGTGAAACCGACCTCTATTATCTTTCTTTTATGGTGCACCATGCGGCATACCAGATCGAAAATCTGGCCCTGTATGAAAATATTTATGAAAATCTGTTGTCCACCCTGTCGGCGTTTGTAACCACGGTGGAAGCCAGGGATGCCTATACCAAGGCCCATTCCCATCGCGTCACCCAAATGGCAATGATCATGGCCCGGGAGTGGGGATGCTCCAAAGAGGAAATCGATGTGGTCGATTTTGCCGGCCGGCTTCATGATATCGGCAAGATCGGCATCAGAGACGATATTCTGCTCAAGCCCGGTCCCTTGACGCCGTCGGAATATGAAATCATCAAACAGCACCCCCTCATCGGGGAAAGCATTGTCGGTCAACTGGGACTCTGGGACAGGGAGAAAGCCATCATCCGGCATCATCATGAGCAGTATGACGGCTCCGGATATCCGGACGGACTGAGGGGCGATGAAATTCCTCTGCTGGCGCGCATACTCGCCGTTGCCGATGCATATGACGCCATGATTACCCGCAGACCCTACCGGGTCGTTATCGAATCATCCGATGCCCTGGCCGTTATCCGGGGTGCGGGGGGGAACCAGTTTGATCCGGTATTTGCGGATTTATTTTTAAAACTTTACGGAAAGGGCGCATTTAAAGGGATTTAGGGGCGTAGTATCTATACGTTATTATTGAAGATTTTATTTAATATGGATGCCACTGGAATTTATTATATTATTTCCTTGACATAACAATCCCTTAACGTCAATAATAACGACGTTTTGATTTTTATATGCCAACTTCCGACACCAGTGATGGGTTTGCACGGGCCTTTTGATTTGTTGCGCAAAGAAGACGAACCTTAGCCAGGGTGAGACTGTTGAAACAAAACGCCCATTCCCCAAAAGCATCGCTTTTTTATGCCCATGACGCGATCTTTTCCTTTCAGACCATTTCGGCCATAAACATTGTTTTCCCAAAAGCGAGCAGAGCTTATCATGTTTTTCGGACCTAAAAACCAACTCGTCGGACTCGATATCGGCTCGAGAACCATCAAGGCGGCCGAGGCCCAGGAAACCAAAAAGGGCTGGGTATTGAAAAAATTCGGTTTGATTGATATTGAGCCAGGTCTCATAGAGGAAGGGGTGGTCAAGGATCACCAGGCGGTCGCAGGCGTCATCCGCGATCTGTTTCAAAAGACCGGCATCCGGCGCAACAATACCGCCATCTCTATTGGCGGGTATTCGGTGATCGTTAAGAATATCGCGCTCCAGAACATGCCGGAAGAACAATTGCATGAATCCATCAATTTCGAAGCCGAGCAGTACATCCCTTTTGACATCAATGATGTCAATATCGATTTTCAGAGCCTGGGCACAAACGAGCAGAACCCGAACCAGATGAATGTTCTGCTGGTGGCGGCCAAAAAAGACATGATCAATGATTACATCAATCTCATCGACCTGGCCGGCCTGAGCCTCAGCATTATCGACATCGACGCCTTTGCTCTGCAAAACGCCTTTGATCTCAACTATGACGATTCCGGTGAAAATGTCACCCTTATCGATATCGGCGCCAGCAAGACATCCGTTAATATCATAAAAAACAAGATTTCGGTGTTTATGAGGGATGTGTCTCTAGGCTGCAATCAGATCAACACCCGCATCGCTGACACGGCCGGCTGCTCAGCGGCGGAAGCCGAGGAGATCAAGCTGGGCGGCAGAACGGACAGGATTGCGCCGGATGTGCTGGAAAATATTTTTCGTTCCGTGGTTTCCGACTGGAGTGATGAAATCCGGCGGGCCATGGATTTCTTTTACTCCACCAATCCCGATGACGAGATTAAAAAGATTTTTCTTTCCGGCGGCGGAGCCGGTATCAAGGAATTCAGGGGAATGCTCTCGGCCCAGACCGGCGCGGAAGTCCTGGTTATTGATCCTTTCCAGAAAGTATCCATTGATGCCAATCTGGATTCAGCGTATATTAAACGGGTGGCGCACCAGGCCGCCATTGCCATGGGACTTGCCATCAGAAAAGCGGATGACAAATGATACGCATAAATTTACTGCCCTATAGGGCCACGCGCAAAAAAGAAGATGTCCGTAAGCAGGTTACGGTTTTCATCCTTGGCATCATTTTACTTCTGGTGCTTCTGGTTGCGGGTCAGGGGTATCTTTCGGCCCGAACCGCGAAAATGGACAATAAGCTTGACGGTCTTAAAAAAGAAGTGGCCCAATACGAGGAAACCGCCAGGAAAGTAGAGGAATACAAGGCCGAACTGCAAAAATTGCAGCAGCAAATCGAGGTGGTCGGACAACTGGAGGCCAAACGGGAGGCCACGCCCATCCTGCTGGCAAAAATCGCCGATCTGGTGGTCACGGGCCGCATGCAGTTTTCCCGGATGAGGGTCGATGACCAGACCGTTGCCATCGACGGCCTGACACTCGATAATGAAACCGTTGCGGAATTTATGACCCGTCTGGAACGATCGGGCCTGTTTACCGGGGTCACCCTGTCCAGCTCCCGGCAGACCATTCAATTCGACGTGGAGGTCAAGGAATTCAAACTTGTATGCACGCGGAAGATCGAAAAAACCGCACTGGCCGAGGCCGAAGCACCCGCGGATGCGAAGAAGCCCGGTAGAAGGTAGAGGATATTAATGAAAAAAATCGGACTGTCACTGGAAGCCGCCGAGCCCCTGATTCAGAAAATCGCCGAACTCACCAGGTTACAGCGGATCCTTATTTCCGCGGTTACGGTAGTGGTGCTGGTCGGCTTGTTCGTCGGGCTTTTGTACTGGCCGCAATTCGAGCGCCAGAGCCAATTGAGCAAGCAGATCAGCGAGACGCGGACAAAGCTTACACAGGTCAAGGTCACCGCCAGTGCATTGCCGGAGTATGAGAGACAGATGGCGGAAAAACAGGCGGAATTCAATGTCGCTTCCAAAAAGCTGCCGGAAACCGTTGAAGTGCCGCAGTTGCTAAGCAGTGTCTCGGAAGCCGGCAAGGATGCCGGCCTGACCTTTCTGTTGTTTCAGCCGGAAAAAGAAGTGCCGAAAAATTTCTACGCCGAAATTCCGATAAAAATGGAACTTTCCGGCACCTACCATGACCTGGGAGATTTTTTTGATCGCCTGGCCCAGATGCCGCGAATCGTCAATATCAAGAATTTTGAAGCGAAAATGGGACAGGCGGGAACAGCAGTGCGGGGCAGAACCACTGTCAGGGATGCGGGCAACTCCCTGACCATTGCCTGCATGGCCGAAACGTATCGCTTCCTTGAAACGCCGCAGGAAACGCCGGCCGCCACTCAAAAGGGCAAGAAAAAAAGGTAGAGCACCTCAGGGTTTCAGGAATAAGGCATTAAATCAACGGGGAAAAAGAATCTGGTGATGAATAAATTCATTTCTTATGCAGCGTGGATGGTGGCGTCAGTCTGTATTTTCGCCTGGGCTGATCCGGCCGGGGCGGTTCCGGAAGACGGCATTCATGTCAGCAACCGGGTTAAAATCGAGCGGCCCGCAATTCCGCTTATGCCGGATGTGACCCCGGAAGCCCCGGAAGTTGCGCGGCCGGAACCGGTGATGCCGAAACCGGGGGTGCCGGTGCCGGATGTCTCTGAAGTCACGGAAGGCATCGTGATCGCTCCGGCTGTGGAAGATCCGCTGGCATCGCAGTTGCCCGGACGGTTTTACAGCCGTAAAGGGCGGATGGACCCATTTGAACCCTTCCTTTACAGGCCCGAACCCGAGGTGACCCAGACGGAGCAGGAACAACTTCAGATCCGGGCCCCCCAGACGCCCCTTGAACGAATGGATCTTGCTCAGCTCCGGCTGACCGGCATCATGCGGGCCCCCGGCAGAATACAAGCGCTGGTGGAAGAAGCTTCAGGAAAAGGATATGTGATCGGTGAAGGGACATATATCGGCAATAAGGGCGGCCATGTGTCAAAAATTCTGCCGGATCGGGTTATTGTCGAAGAAAAATATCTGGACATTTACGGCAAGATCGCTGTCCGTGAAAAAGAATTGAAACTTCAGAACTGAACCTGGAGAATAAAGAAGATGTTTGATCGCAGAAATGCAGTATCGGAAAAAAGAACCTGGCGCGCCATACTGGGAGTCGGTGTGCTGCTTTGTCTTTTATGCGCTGGATGTGCATCCAAAATCCGGCCCCCGGAAACAGCCGATATTCCGGCTGGAGTTGCCATTGCGCAGAAGCAGATCACCGGCATCAAGGTTGCCGGACCGGCCGCCCCCGGAGAGGCGGACCGGGTGGTCATCCATGCCGGCAGTGAACTCGATTTCACGTCTATCCGGCAATATGACCCTCCAGGAATCATTTTATATTTTCCGGAAACCGCCGTGGGTGATGTGGCGCCCCGTTACACGCCGGAAAGCAACGCGGTGGCGTCCGTCATCACAGCCGTATCTGCGGACCAGACCGGCGCCAGAGTGGAAATCCTTTTGAAGCGGGATATGGAATATGAAGTCCAGCGGTCCGGAACGGATCTCGAAGTCACCCTGATTCCCGATGCCGCCCGGTCCGTCGAGACGCCTGCAGCCGGCCATCCGGCCCCGGGGGCTCTCGCGCGAACGGGGATTACCGCATCGGATATCCGGAATCCGGTGGGTGATTATGTCCAGGCGTCGGCGGCCCGGACATCGTCGATCCAAACCGCGACATCCGATGCTCCCGCTGTGGTCAACCGGATCGATTTTTCAAGCCGGGAGGCCGGCCGGTCCGCGGTGATCATCGGCACCACGACGCCCGTTCGGTATGAACTTATGAGGTTTTCCGACCAGGCACTTCGCCTGCGGCTTTTCCATGCCCGTCTGCCCGAACACCGTCAGCACCGCCCCCTGATCACCACCCGCTTTGAAAGCGCCATTGACCGCATCAGCCCTATGTCGGCAACCGATACGGCCAATACAACCGACATTGTTATTGAACTGCGGGAATGGGTTCCCTACCGGCCGGTTCAGGAAGATGATGTAATCACTATTCATTTTGATCCGTCTAACATCGCACCCCGGACCGCCGAAGCGGCAGCGCTTCCCGACTGGCAGGCGGCATTGACCAAGAAGATGCCTTCGCCGGCCACTACCGCGCAGACGGCTCAATATCAGATGGTTGTATCGCCATCCTTACAACCGGGATTTGCGCCGGGGCCGGCGGGTCAGCCCCAGATGTTGTCAGCCTTTGAACCGCAACAACAGTACACCGGGCAGAAAATCGCTTTAGATTTTCATAAAACCGACATCAAAAATGTTTTCCGCATTCTTCAGCAGGTCAGCGGTAAGAATTACGCCGTGGACAGGGATGTTACCGGCGAGGTCACCATCGCCCTTGAAAAACCAGTGCCCTGGGACCAGGTTTTGGCCCTGATTCTGCGGATGAATCAGCTCGGCAGCGTGGAAGATGGCGATATCATCCGGATTGCCAAAACGGCGACGCTGCAGGCCGAAGAAGAAGCCCGGCGGAAACAAATGGAATCCGAGCGGCTCCGCCAGGAGCAGGAAGTCAAGCTCGAACCCTTGGAAACCGCCTATCTTACCATTAATTACGCAACCGCCGGGACCGAAATCGCACCCCACCTGAAAGACATCGTCACCAAGGATAGAGGCACCCTCACCATCGACACCCGTAACAACCAGCTCATCCTTACCGATACCCGGGCCGTGATCACCCAGGCCCGGAAGATTATCGCCGAAATCGACAAGGTCACCCCCCAGGTGCTCATCGAGGCCCGGATCGTGGAAGTGAGCGAAAATTTCGGCCGTGAACTGGGCATGTCCTGGGGAGTTGCCGGTGAGGATATTTACCGGAGCGACCTCGGAGGCCTGTACTCTTACAACGTGGCCATGAATACGCCTTTTAGAAGCGATCCCACAGGAGGCAGTTCCGGAACCGTCGGCATAAACTTCACCCGGCTGAATGCCTGGGGGACACCCATTGTTCTGGATGCGGCATTGCGGGCCATGGAGGAACAGGGAAAAGCCAAGATTGTCTCCTCTCCCAAGGTTCTCACGTTAAACAACAAACCTGCGACCATCGAGCAGGGTTCGCGGGTGCCGTACCAGGAACTCAGCGAGCAGGGGGTGCCCACCACCGAATACGCGGATGCCATGCTGAGTTTGAAGGTCACTCCTCAGATGACGCCGGATAAGCGTATCGCACTGAAGGTCGTAACCACCAAGGACGAAATCGTGGGATATTCGCCTTTGAACGTGCCCATCCTCTCCATCAACAGGGCTGAAACCGAACTCCTGGTGGATGACGGTGAAACCATTGTCATCGGCGGGGTGATCAAGACCGAGCTGATTGAAACCGAAACCGGGTTTCCGTTGTTAAAGGAAATTCCCATGCTCGGCTGGCTGTTTAAAAGCAAACAGATCAGCACCAACAAAAACGAGCTGATGATTTTTATCACCCCCCGGATCGTCCAACTGGAACAAAAAAGCCTGGTGCAGGTGGATTAATCAGGATCAAACAGGATTGACGCTAACATGCGACATCGCCCATACAAGTATATAACGTTTGAAAGGAACGCTTCCATGAGACACAGATATGCCAAGATAACTTGCCTAATCCTTATAAGTTTTCTTGCATTGTTCGGTGCCGGCTGCGGCGAACAGGGCGCGGCCTCGGGTCCCGGGTCCGGTGCCGCCATTGATCTGACATTACTGTTTAACGGATTGCCCGCCGACGGCGTCTCTTCCGGTCAGATCCAGGCAACGGTGCTGGACACCTCCGGGGGGGCAGTCCCGGACGGGGCACGTGTCTCTTTTACCACCACGCTGGG
>Ga0351930_1011_pt1 | contig 35815 bp, 41 predicted proteins | sample BONcelT113001E10_FD_205823 | JGI IMG/M metagenome (GOLD analysis project Ga0351930, IMG submission 205823) | Enriched cells from coal bed in the Powder River Basin, Montana, United States - BONCAT cells T11 rep2 HSBNCT.T11.300.1.E10 ...
GGTCTCCACGGATGATGGGCGTAACCTCATGACCCGTCTGGGTCCAGCCAAGGCGCGAAGCCTCATTGCACTCGTCTCTATTCTCTCCTGGCTTGCCTTCTATGCCTCGCTCCTGGTGGGGATCCCCCGCCGGGCGATCTTCTTCTACCTGCCCGTGCTGGCTCTTTCAGCCTTTCTTTCCCTGCTGATGGTCCGGAAACGCTACGAAGACCCCCTGATGCTCGAAATCATCCGCGGTCTGACCGTTGCCGTCAGCCTGGGAACCATGGTGGTTTACCTGCTGGCCTTTCTTTAAGGGAGATCCGGAAGGGCGCTGGATCGCTTCTTCAGCAGGAAAAATAGTTCCCCCCGCTCCTTGAAGCTGCCGGCAATGATCTCCGCCCTCTCCCCGGTTCCGCAAAAGATGTCGACGCGACCGGCCCCCTTGATCGCCGCGCCTGCATCCTGATTGAGGACAAAACGGGAAAAGGGAGCCCAGGCAACCACCTCCCCCCTGGCGTCCAGCACCGGCTTGCGCAGGCGGATAAAGGCGAGCGCCCCCCTGGGGAAGAAGGCCGGATCGGTGGCAATGGATCGTCCCGCCGTGAGGACCTCACCCAGGGAACCGACGGGCCCCTCCTGAACCTCCCGGAAGAAGATGAAGCTTTCGTTGTAACCGAGAACCTCCGGGACCTCCCCGGGATTGTCCCGTAGATAACGTTTGATCGCCTGATAGGAGATCTCATCGGTGCCAACGCGTCCCGTCTCGACGAGCATACGGGAAAGACTCCGGAAGGGGCGGCCGTTTCGGGCGGCAAAGCCGATCTGGAGCAGGCTGCCGTCGGTCAGCCGGATCTTTCCCGACCCCTGGACGTGGAGAAAGAAGAGGTTGATCCGGTCATCCACCCAGACAATCTCCAATCCCTGTCCGGCAAGAACGCCCTGATCCTCAATCTCCCTACGGCTGTAGTAGGGGATCAATTCCCCGTTGCTCACCCGACCGACCAGGTGCTCGTTCTTCCACCCCTCCCGGAACTTGCCGAGCGAGACGCGGACCGCATCGGCGGGGGGCCGATACACGGGATAGCGGTAGCCCCCCCCGGGGGTGCGGGATCCCCTCAGGATCGGTTCGAAATAACCGGTAAAAAGAACCCCCTTCCTGCCGTCCAGGCCCGTTGACTGATAGACGTCGAAGGTCTCGGCGATCCGCCGCCGCTTGCCCTCCTCCGTTTCGTCGCCGCGGAGGATCTCGCGCAGGGCGGCCAGGGTTTCCCGCTGTTCCCGGACGGAAACCAGGAGATCATCCATGGGATGGGGACCGCTTCCCGCCGCCCGGTCGTAATAACTCAGGCTCTTGTCCATCGCCCTTTCCAGCGAGGCCAGATCCATATCGTCGGCAAAGACGGGGAACTGTCCGGCGGGCAGGCGGACGAGCGGCGCCGGCCGGGGGATCGCCAGCGGCAGCGAGGGTTCGGCCGACGGCCTCTCCGCCGGGACCGGCGGAGAGGGAACGGGCCTGACTGCCGACGGCGGCGGCAAGGGTCGCGACGCCGGCTTCTCAACCCGGGCCGCGCACCCCGAGAGCAGCACAAGGCCCAGAAGAACCAGGATGAAGCGCTTCACCGCCCCCCTCACAACTCGAGAATCATGGCCGATTCATCGCAAAAATCTGGGTATTTGGAACAGCGAAAGCAATCGGACCAGATCTTTTCCGGAAGCGTCGACCGCTCCACATCCCGGAAATTGAGGGTCCGAAAGAATTCCCGCTTGTAGGTCAGCGTGAAGATCCGGAAGATCCCCAGGGTAATGGCCTCGGAGATACATGCCTCCACCATCTTTGCCCCGATCCCCTCCCGGCGGCGTTCCTCGTTGACATAGAGGGATCGGATCTCCGCCAGGTTCTCCCAGATGATGCTCATGGCGCAAACGCCGATGATCCCATCGGTTCCTTCGTCCTGATAGACGCAGAAATCGCGCAGCGAGCCGTAAATGTCCATCAGCGAGCGGGGCAGCATCTCCCCCTTGCCCGCCGAGAGGTTGATCAATCGGTGAATCGTCTTCACATCGCTGATCCGGGCTTTTCTCAGCATCTTCCACTCCTCGAGGCAACCGCAAGGCTCCCGTCATGTCATCCGGCCGGGAGGCACACCCCGTATTCCCCCGTGCCACTGTTCAACGCGCTGCGCCATGGGCGAGAGAAAGCATCTCCCGCGCATGGTCCCGCGTCTTTTCGGTCAATTCAACGCCGCCCAGCATCCGGGCAATCTCCTCCAACCTCTCCTCCCGATCCAGCAGGGCCACGGCTGTGGTCGTCCTCTCCCCGGCGACCCGCTTCACCACCCGATAATGGCGGTCGCCGAAACAGGCGATCTGGGGGAGATGGGTAATACAGATCACCTGGTGGTGGCGCGCCACCTCCTTGAGCTTCTGTCCCACAATCTCGGCAGTGGCCCCGCCAATGCCGCTGTCCACTTCGTCGAAGACAATCGTGCCAACGGAGCCCGTCCGGGCCAGCACCTTCTTGAGGGCCAGCATGATCCGGGAGAGTTCTCCCCCCGAGGCGATCGCCCGCAGGGGTTTCATCTCCTCGCCGGGATTGGCCGAAAAGAAGAACTCCCCTTCGTCCACCCCCGTCTCCCGGAAGGGTTCCTGCTCCTCCTCCGGACACTCCCGGAAGAGCATCGCAAAGCGGGCCTTCTCCATCTGCAGCGTCCGGATCTCCGATTCCACCGCCCCCTTGAGGGTGATGGCCGCCGCACGCCGCCGTTCGGAGAGGCTTTCCGCCGCTGCCGCCAGGCGCCCCCGTTCGGCGGCAACCGCTTCGGTCAACCCCGCCGCCTCGTCCTCGAGCGAGGCAATCCGGCCCAGCTCCCGCTCCGCGTCGGCCTGGCGGCCCGTCACCGCGTCGAGCGTTCCGCCGTACTTGCGTTTCAGACGGCCCAGGAGCTCCAGGCGATCATCGATCGCTTCCAGCCGCGCCGGATCGAAGCAGAGGCCCTGCGCATAATCGCGCAGCGTCAGGGCGGCCTCTTCGCCCCGGTAGTAAAGATCGTCCATCTCCTCTTCCGTCAGCTTCAGGGCCGGATCGATCTTGCGGATCTCCCGAACGGCAGCTGCCGCCTGCCGCAGCTGCGCCAGGCAGGAGTCGCCCTTGCCGTAGAGGATCTCATAGCCACCTTCGGCCGCATCGATCAATTTCTGGACATGGCCCAGAACCCGTTTCTCGTCGGCCAGCGCCTCGTCCTCCCGCGGCTGGAGGGCCGCCCGGGCAATCTCGTCGACCTGAAAGCGGAGCAGATCCTCCCGTTCGGTCCGCTGCCGGCGGAGCGCCTCCAACTCGGCCTGGCGCTCCCTGAGCAGCCGGTAGCGGCCATAGATCTCCTGATAGGCCTCCCTCAGGGACGTCAGGCCGCCGAACTCATCGAGAATCCCGATGTGGCTCTCGGCCTTCAAAATCTTCTGATGTTCGTGCTGGCCGCAGACATTGATCAGCGATTCGCCGATCGCCGCCAGCGATGCAAGAGAGGCCAACCCCCCGTTGATGTAGACCCGGTTCTTCCCCGATCGGGAGATGACGCGCCGCACCACCAGGTCATCCCCGCTACCGAAACCCATCTCGCCGACCAGGGCCTGCAAACTGTCCTGATCCCCGATGGCGAAGAGGGCCTCCACAACCGCCTCGTCCTGGTGGGAACGGATCAAGTCGGCACTGGCTCGCTCGCCTAACAGCAGGGCCACGGCGCCGATGATGATCGACTTGCCGGCGCCCGTTTCACCGGAGAGGATGTTCAGGCCGCCGTCAAAGGCCACCGTCAATTCATCGATAATCGCGAAATTACGGATGTTCAGTTCCGTGAGCATCGGGCCTCTTTCCAACCGCACCCGCCGGGGGGGCGCCCCATCCCAGTTTTGTTCGTAGGATCTCCAGATAGGTCCGGTGTGGCGACGATACGAGCATCGTCACATCCCGCGACTTGCGGATCGTCACGCTGTCCCCGGACTTGACGACGAAAGAGGTCTGGCCGTCGAGCGTCAGGGTCGCCCCCTGCTCCGCCGTCCAGAGGGTCACCTTGATCACCGCGTCATCGGGAAGGATGATCGGCCGGTTCGTCAGGGTATGGGGGCAGATCGGGTTCATGACGATCGAATGGAGCTCCGGAAAAACGATCGGCCCGCCGGCGGCCAGCGAATAGGCCGTCGAACCGGTGGGCGTCGAGATGATCAGGCCGTCAGCCTTGAAGGTGGCCAGATAGCGGCCATCCACCTCGGTTTCCAACTCGATGATCCGGGAGAGGTTGCCCCGGCTGATCACGGCATCGTTGAGAACCGGGCCCTCCGGGAGAGTCTCCTCGCCGCAGTTGATCGTCACATCGAGCATCATCCGCCGCTCGATCTGGATCTCCCCCCCGAGGATCGTCTCCATGGCGCTGAACATCTCGCTGAGGTTCACCTCGGTGAGGTAGCCGAATCCCCCGAGGTTGATCCCCACAATGGGCACGGCCCGCTCCCGGACCAACCGGGCCGTTCGGAGGATCGTTCCGTCTCCGCCGAACACCACGAGCAGATCGACGAGACTGCCGATTTTTTTCCCGGGGACGCCGGGAGAAACGCCTATCTGGGCGGCAATCCCTTCCTCGAGATAGACCTCCAGAGAACGCCCGAGCATCCATTCCCGCAGCGAGGCGGTCAGGGGGGCGGATTTCTCTTTCGTGACATTGGCAATGATGCCAACTTTTTTAATAAGCATCTGAACACCTTGTAGGAGATTTACAGGGCTGTACTATCACAATTTAGCGGGGGTGTCCATGGCTATGATGCAGGCAGGGATCCCCGCGGCGGCGGGGATAACCCTTGACATCGCCGACGCTCCTGGGCTAGTGTCGCCGCTGTCAAGGAGGTCGTCATGGGTTTGCGCAAAGGATCGCTCACGTTTTCCCGCTATCGGGTCACCGGCACCCTGCCGGATCATTTTCCCGACTTTTTCAACGAACGGATTCGCCGCCACGCCTTTCAGTCTCTCTGGCGGACCAGCGACGAGAAGGCGGTCGGCTGGACCGCCCTGGACGACCCGCTGGACATGGAATTCCAGTTTGCTTCCTACGCCCAGGGGCGTTATCTGCTCTTTGCGCTGCGGATCGACCGTAAATCCGTTCCCCCAGCGCTCCTGAAGCTCAAGGTCGCCGAGGCGGAGCAGAAGAAACGGCAGGAGACCGGCCAGAAGCGGCTCTACCGGGAGCAGCGCGAGGCGATCCGCGAAGCGGTCCACCTCGAACTCCTCGGCCGCGCGCTGCCGTCGCCCTCGTTCTGCGAAATATGCTGGTCCCCGGCGGACAACCGGCTGAGCTTTGGCTCCCTCTCCGACAAGCTCTTCGACGAACTCCAGGACCTCTTCCGGGAATCCTTTTCGCTCTCCCTGGTCCCCTTCGTCCCCGGCGAGCGTCTCTTTCCGGAATTACCGCCGACCGCCGGCGCCTCCCCGGAGGCGATGCCGGCCAACCCGTGGCCGCCGGGTATCGACCCGCTGACGATCGGCCGGGAATTCCTGACCTGGCTCTGGTTCAAAAGCGACGAGCGCAACGGCATCATCGCCGTTCCCGACCTCGGCGAATGCAGCCTGGCCTTCATCCGCCGGCTGGTTCTGGAGTCGGGCAACGGGGAATACGCCGAAACCGTCGTCTGTCAGGGGATGCACGCCGACCTGAAGGAGGGCCGCGAGGCCCTGCGGCAGGGCAAGAAGATCTCCGCCGCCCGTCTACGCCTCAACCACGACCAGACGGAATGGGAATTCACCTTCAAGGCCGACCGCTTCCACTTTCAGTCCATGAAGCTGCCGACCCTCCCGGAGGAGGAAGGGGAAGAGATCGACCGGGAGGGGCAGGTACTCGAACGGATCTATCTGATGGAAAAGGCGGCCGAGGTCATGGACCGGCTCTTCGAATCCTTCCTGAGCCTTCGCCAGACGAAGGACTGGGAAGCGGAACAGCCCCGGCTGGAGCGCTGGATATCGTCGTCCAGCGGCCTCTGAGCGGCGGGCTTACCGGTCGGGCGACGGCATCGCTACCCCTTCGGCCGGAGCCGGGGGAACCGTCGTTCGGCCCTGCTCATAGGCCTCGTCCATCGCCAGATCTTCGCCGGCGGCGGCCGCCGCGGCCAGCCGATCGCATCGCTCGTTCTCCGGATCGCCGGCATGGCCGCGGACCCAGACAAAGCGGACGCGATGCCGTTCGCACAAAGCCAGGAGGACCATCCACAAATCGGCATTCTCGGCGGGCTGGCGACCGGTGCGCAGCCAGCCGTTGGCGCGCCACCGCTTCGCCCACCCCTTCGCCATCCCCTGCACCAGGTAGCTTGAATCGCTGTGGAGAACCACGGCCGCCGGTTCCGCCAGGGCTTCGAGGGCCGCCCGGCAGGCCATCATCTCCATCCGGTTGTTCGTCGTCAGGCGGAAGCCGCGCGCCAGTTCCAACCGCCCGGTTTCCCGGAGCAGAACCACGCCGTAGCCCCCCGGGCCGGGGTTTCTCAGGCAACTCCCGTCGGTATAGGCAATCACCTCGCCAGGCCGCGGCGGATCGCTGCGCGGGGCTACGGGTGGCTGCCGTCCCGCCTTTACCGCCGCCGGACTGCCCCCGGGATCGCGAAGCCAAGCCTGCGCTTCAACCAGGGTCGGGAATCCCCGGTAGCGTGCCCCGGCAAAACCGCGAACCTGCATCTCGGCGCCCCGCGCACCAAACCAGGTGTCGTAAATCCCCGGTTGGCGACCGCGGATAACGGCATAATACTTTCTGGGTTTCTCCATCCGTCCGTCTCCCTGCTTCCCTTCCCTCCGGCCCGCCGCGGGAGCGAAGGTTCGCTCCCGCAGAACCTCCCTCCGGTCCGCTCAGGGAAAGGGGATTCCCCGGTAGATCTCCATGAGCGAACGGTAGTTCTCCCGTGTCCGGTGAATCATCGCCAGATCCCTTTCCGTCAGTTCCCGAACCGGCTTGGCCGGTGTTCCCAGGACCAACGACCGGGCCGGTACCACGGCACCCGGGGGGACGACGGCGCCCGCACCGACGAGGGCCTCCTCGCCGATCGAGGCGCCATTGAGGACAATGGCGCCGATGCCAACCATCGCTCCCCGTCCGATCCGACAGCCGTGAACGGTAACCCGGTGCCCCAGGACGACATCCTCTTCCAGGATGAGGGGGAAACGGTCCCTGCCCACATGGAGAATGCTGCCATCTTGAATGTTGCAGCCGGCGCCCACCCGGATGCTGTTGACGTCACCCCGCAGCAGGGAATGAAACCAGATGTTTACCCCCGCGCCGATCTCCACGTCGCCGATGATGATGACATCGCCGGCAACAAAGGCGGTTTCGTCAATCCGGGGGTGCTTTCCTTGGAACGCTACAATCATCATCCCTCCTTGGCCACAGAACTGGTATCGCCCCCGCTTGTACACCAAAGCCGGGCGCATGTTAAGGGGCAATTCGGTGTTTCGCGCTGAAAAGCCATGAAGAATTTGGCGGCACTCCCCGTAAAATTATGATAAAAGGAGGCCTATTCATAGGGATCGGTGACTTCATAAAGCGATCGCTTCCCTGCGGACCGGAGGGCACACTCACTTTGGGGAGAAAAGGGACAATCGATATGGACCAGACCAACGCAGCGCTTCCTTCTGATTTCATCCGGGACATCATCGACAGGGACCTCAAGTCCGGCAAGCACCAGGGACGGGTGGCCACCCGCTTCCCCCCCCGAGCCCAACGGCTACCCCCATATCGGGCACGCCAAGTCCGTCTGCCTGAACTTCGGCATCGCCCTCCAGTACGACGGCACCTGCAACCTCCGCCTTGACGACACGGACCCGAGCGGCGAGAGCATGGAATACGTCCAGTCGATCATCGCTGATGTGAAGTGGCTGGGTTTCGACTGGCAGGACCGACTCTACTACGCCTCGGACTACTACGAACAACTCTACCAGTACGCCCTGCAGCTGATCCGCGCCGGCAAGGCCTACGTCTGCGACCTGAACCCCGACGAGATCCGCGAGTACCGGGGCACCCTGACGGCGCCGGGCCAGGACAGCCCCTACCGTAACCGCCCCGTAACGGAGAACCTTGGCCTTTTCCAGCGGATGCGGGCCGGTGAATTCGCCGAGGGGAGCCGCGTCCTGAGGGCCAAAATCGACATGGCCTCGCCCAACGTGACGCTGCGCGACCCGATCATGTACCGGATCAAACGACAGACCCACTACCGGACGGGGGACGCCTGGTGCATCTACCCCATGTATGACTTTGCCCACTGCCTCTCGGACTCCATCGAGGGGATCACCCACTCGATCTGCACCCTGGAATTCGAGAACAACCGCCCCCTCTACGACTGGTTCCTGGAGGCGCTGCAGATCACCCCCCGGCCGCAACAGATCGAATTCGCCCGCCTCAACCTCAGCTACACGGTGATGAGTAAGCGCAAGCTGATGGAACTGGTGGAAAAGGGGATAGTCACGGGCTGGGACGACCCGCAGATGCCCACGCTCTCGGGAATGCGGCGGCGGGGCTACACCCCTGAGGCGATCCGCAGCTTCTGCGAACGGATAGGCGTCTCCAAAAACGACAGCCTGATCGACATGGCCCTCCTGGAGAACTGCATCCGCGAGGACCTCAACGAGCGGGCACTGCGGGTGATGGCGGTCCTCCGCCCCCTGAAGGTGGTGATCGACAACTACCCGGAAGGCCAGGTCGAGACCTTCGACTGCCCCTACCACCCCCAGAAACCCGAGCTTGGCTCCCGGCCGGTCCCCTTCTCCCGGATTCTCTACATCGAGCGCGACGATTTCATGGAGCAACCGGCCAAGAAGTTCCTCCGCCTCTCCGTCGGATCCGAGGTGCGGCTGCGCTACGGCTACTTCATCCGCTGCACCGGCGTCGTCAAGGATCCCCAGAGTGGCGACGTCACCGAGATCCATTGCACCTACGATCCCGAGACGCGCAGCGGCTTCGCCCCCGACGGCCGCAAGGTGGGCGCCACACTCCACTGGGTCTCGGCGGCCCACGCCCTGCAGGTCGAGGTGCGGCTCTACGACCGGCTCTTCAACGTGGCGGAGCCGCTGGCCCAGGAAGGGGATTTCACGCAGTACCTCAACCCGACCTCCCTGGAAACGCTGACCGGGAGCCGGGTGGAGCCGAGCCTATCTGCCGCTGCGGCGGGGGCGCGGTTCCAGTTCGAGCGGCTGGGTTATTTCTGTGTCGATGCCGTCGATTCCTCGTCCGGCGCGCCGGTATTCAACCGCACCGTGACGCTCCGGGACACCTGGGCCAGAATCGCGGAAAAGGGAAAATTATAGGAGAATCAAAAAGGAGGTCAAGATGAAGGAGAACTCGCGGATCCGGTTCAATCCCGTTACCGGGGAGATCGAAGTCGAGGGCACGGAGGCCTTCGTGAAGGACTATTTCCAGAAGCTGCAGGCGATGATCGCGGCACCCGGCGAGAAAACAGCGGCGCCTCGGCAAGCCCCCAAGACGGTCAAGGCCGTCGGCAAGAAGAAGGCAGGGCAGGCCCTCCCGACGGCAAAGCGCCGGAAGGACGCGAAGCCCCCCCGGAAGCCGGCAAAGCGCCCGGTCGGGGAAAAGATCACCCAGTTCGACCTGGTGCTCGGCATCGTTCGGGAGAGCGCCGAGGGCATTTCGACCGAGGGTTTGATGGAAAAGACGGGGCTTTCGAAAAACCAGCTCTGGAACATCGTCAATCGCGCCACCAAGGCGGGCCAGATCCGGAAACTGAAGCGTGGCCTCTACGCCGCCGGCAACGTGGCACCATAGGCGAAAAGGATCGGCGGCAACGTTAACGGCCGCCAAAAACCGAAAAAGAAAAGGGGCCACAGACGATCATCCGTGCCCCTGTAATGTTTTGGCTGGGAGACGTGGATTCGAACCACGATTCACGGAGTCAGAGTAAAGTATATTGTATTTGATTACGGTAGCTTATCGATTTACGATGTAGCGAGTAGGCTCGTAATCATTCGGAATATCCGTAGAGACTTCTTGTATTTTATAGATTTCAAATATAATTTATTTGCCTTTGGTAGAGGCCATAAGATTTATCTTTTACCTCAGAACAAATTCCACTTTCCCGCCTGATGTTTAACGACCAGCCTCTGGGGGGACGCATTAGCGACATACCCAGAAAGCCGTTGTTCGGATATTTCATTTCTCAAGATAGCGGACAATTTCCTGCCAGTTGTTTTCCCAATCTTTCGGGAATGCTTGAGGCGAAAACCGTCGCTCCCAGTTTTGGGTTCCGTGTGCCGAGTGTTTCACACACGCCATTCCTACGGCCTTCTTCCCCGCTACCCAGTATCTAGGCCCTTCGTTCTTCATGGGAGATCCAAGCCACACAAAGACGACAAATTGGTTTTCCGGTGCATCATTCCACTTTTCATCCGTTTCTCTAAGGATAAAGGTGCTTGATCTGTCGGGGTGACATGCTTTCACCTGGATGAAGCAGATACGCTTCCCACCCTTGGTTCCCGCCAGGATGTCATCATCGGAAAAATTTTCCGGGAGAAGCGCATTGGGGATGCCGCGCTTGGATAGCTCTGCGGCAACGTAGAGTTCGCCAGCGTGTCCACCGAGCTTCTTAACCCATTGTGGTGTTTTCATTATCTCCCATTCCGAACGCTAAGATCAGCGAACCTCCAAAGGCGAAGCAGAAGGATTCACTGAATCGACTGGTTCGGATTTCTTCGTTCTCAAATCGTCTCCACTCTGAACCCCAACACATGGAGTTGCTCCCTCCGGAACCGGTAAATCCAGACGCAGCAGTGCTGAAGGGGGCATGTTTCCCTGACCATGTGCCCACAAAAACAACTCCACTCCAAGAGCCGACGGCGTCACCCATATTCCACCCTCTTCTGGTGGATTGAAGTCGCTATCCTGATGCTTCTTAAGACCTTCCCTATTACCGTATACAAATGCCTCAACCAAACCCTCTGTGCTTAAGCCGAAGAAGGAGTGATTTAGCAGCGCTGTAACTTGTTTCATTTCTTCGGCATTGAATTCCATCGATTGGAAGAACGACGAAATCGGTAATAGCACGGACAGCTTGCTTCGGTCATCCATATTGAACTTGAAATCTTGCCCAGCGAACCGTTCATAAACTGCTCGATACACAAGAAAGTGGCTTCGAACCTGATATACCGACAATCTTCCGACCAGCGAAGACCATGATGCGCCACGGTCATCTCGAGTTACCCCTGATCGCGAAGATGCCAACACTCCCCCGAAATATTCCGCCGTTAGTGGATCGTCACAGAAAGAACCTTCGTCCAGAATCTCCTTCAAGACCCTAGGTGGGATAGAACCCGGTTCTTCAATCCGGCTGCCCAACTTGTCCTTCGCCTTAGAGAATATGTTGGCGACATTGTTGACGCGTCGCTCAGTCCAATTCTTGAGACCGCCACCGACATACTCAGCAGTCGGTCCAAGCATCTTCTCAAGGAGTTTGGCTCCTCCTAGAGCGGATCCAAGAATCGCAAGACCAGTTCCAGGTTCCATTTCACTTCCTTCTTATCCGAACGGGCTCTTCAGCAGCAGCTTTTAACTGTCGGCTGCAAGAGCAGGGTTAGATAAAGATTTATTTTGATTCCATTTCTTCGATAAGCTTTTCCCAACCTGGAACCAACTTTTGCAGGGGAATCTTTTTTTGGTTCACTTTAATCATTGCGTCAGCTTCAAGAATAAACGGTTCTGGAAATGAATCAGCATAAATATTTGCTCTTATTGAAAGGGTGGCTGACTCAGGAGCATATACATACAATACTGGTTTAATTAAGCGAATTCTTTGTGGTTGAAGAGCCTCCCATGCGAATGAGAGAATCCAACCTTCATCCGAATTTTGAAGTGTATCTTCGTCATATCTGGAAAGCTTTGATTTCAATTCTTTAGAAATTGATGATTCGCTTTCAGTTGTCAAAGACGCACCTACCCAATTTGCCCACACAGTGCTCGCTTCTGTTTTAAAAATATAACTAGTCCTAAGTGTATCTGTAACCTCCAGATCTTTAGAATTAGAGGTAATGATCAGTTCAATATAAAGATTCCTTATTCCAGATGAACTGGTATTTTCAACTGCCAAGGCAACAGGAAAATATAACGAATGCTTTATTTTATTAGAAATGAAATCTTGAATCTTGTCACGTTTATGTTGAGGAACGACCTCTATGTTTTTCACTAACGGATGATCATAGTCATATTCTAATTTATTACCAATAAGTTCTCCTTTGTCTATAGATAAGAAGCCAAGAGAAAGAGGTGATTCACCGGTTGAATCTCTTTGTTGTAATTCTCTTACTTTTAGTTCAAGCTGTTTTGCAAATTTGTCTCTGAACTCAATAATTGTTTTGTAGCTCTCTATGAGACCATTTGGATAAGTTTTTTTCTTAAAGAGTTTTAGCTTTTCAATTTGAGCTATGTCTATTTTATCCGGATCAATTTCAACTCTTGAAAAGTATAACATGATTGGTTTTTCAGTTTTCCCAACGCGTTCGATCTCTTCTATAGTGCCGCTTTCTGCAACACTTGTAGGAGACCCAATCCGTGTCCAGAAAATGCCGACAAGCAAATCGCACTGATCAACTATAGCCCGATTTATCACTTCTTGCGGACGTGTTCCATATTCTGGCGCTGTGTGTGTTTCCCACCGTAAAGGCAAAAGTACGATCTTTCGTGTATATGAATAAAGGTCATTCCATTCCTGAATAACCCTTACGGCAATATCCCTTTCTTCTTCGACATCTGAAGGGGACGCTATTAGTATCCTGTACACGCGGCAATCATACGCCATTTTCATTTCTCCTTAGATCTAACGAAAAGCTCAGCCGGAGCGTAGCGACCGGCTGGAGCGACTGGTGTACGCCCGGCATGGGCGTGAACTTATGGGGTGAAAGTCCCCTGTACATGAATCCTGTCAATGTCAAACGCATTGACACAAGTACTAGCCGAAGGCAAGGGCGGAACCGCGAGGGACCGTCCAAAGGAAGCCGGAGCGCAAAGCTATGAGCCGACGAACAGAAACAGCACACAAGGCTGAGTCTCCGGGCAAGTCAGCACAACATGACAAAGCCCTGGATTCGGGAGATACGGTAAATGCTGCGGTTGCATAGTCACAGTTCACGTTCTTATCCGGGGAGACCTGCCCGGTCTGCACCTCCCTTAGGAGGGGCACCCGTCATGGCAACATGCCGTGGGACCGGACAGGAGTCAGCAGAGGCCATAGTAGGCGCGAGGAAACAAGCCCGGCAAACCGGGAAAGACTTACCCCGCCGAAGGGCCGAACACAGAGAAGGGAAGAACCTCTATGAGCTCTCATGACATGATGAATCCGTATGGAGGAATGCACATGGGGCGCGTCGTGGAACCGTTCGACCCAAATGAGCGCCTGCTGGAGCGGATTCTATCCAAAGAGAACATGGAAACGGCCTGGAAACGGGTGAAGGCCAATCACGGCGCACCCGGCATCGATGGGATTTCCATCGAACAGTTTCCCGACCATACCAGAGAACTTTGGGCCGGAATCCGAAAATCTCTCCTGGCAGGGGCGTATCAACCCTCACCGGTAAGGCGGGTAGAGATACCAAAACCAACAGGGGGCACTCGTCCCCTGGGTATCCCGACTGTCCTCGACCGGCTGATCCAACAGGCCATCGCCCAGGTCTTGACTCCGATCTTTGATCCGGCCTTCTCGGATTCGAGCTTCGGTTTCCGGCCTGGACGGTCTGCCCATCATGCGATTTTCAAGGCTCGCGAGTATATCCGCAAAGGCTATCGCATCGCCGTCGATATGGACCTGTCGAAGTTCTTCGACACGGTCAACCACGACGTCCTGATGTGCCGTGTGGCGCGAAAGGTTCGCGACAAACGGGTGCTCCGCCTCATCGGAAAATACTTGCGTGCCGGGGTGATGGTTCAGGGTCGTCTTCAGGAAACCCCTTTGGGAGTTCCCCAAGGCGGTCCCCTGTCACCATTACTTGCCAACATCATCCTGGATGATCTGGACAAGGAGCTTGAGAAACGCGGCCATCGTTTCGCCCGCTACGCCGACGACTTTATCGTTCTGGTGAGGAGCCGCCAAGCGGGAGAAAGGGTTATGGGAAGCCTGAAACGCTTTCTGGAGCACACTCTCAAACTCAGGATCAATCAGGAGAAAAGCCGGGTCATCCCAACAAATCAGGCTGCCTTTCTTGGCTTCACGTTCCGTGGGTCCAAGATTCACTGGTCGGAGAAGGCCTTCCGTGAATTCAAGCGAAAGGTCAAGGAACTGACAGGCAGATCCTGGTTTGTCTCCATGGACTATCGGTATCAGAAACTTGCCGAATACCTGCGCGGCTGGATGAACTATTTCGGTATCTCGGAGTATTATAGACCGATTCCCGAGATAGACCACTGGCTGAGACGGCGGTTGCGCATGTGCTACTTCAAACAGTGGCGATGGGCAAGAACCAAAGTGCGTGAACTGCGCAAGTTGGGTACGTCGCTTCGGGTAGCCATCTCAGTGGCCATCAGTCGCAAAGGGCCATGGCACCTGTCCCGGACGTTGGCAACGCAAACGGGCATGACCAACAAATGGCTCAAGGATCAAGGGCTGCTGTCTGTCAAAGAGCTGTGGGTTCACATTCACTACCCGGCTACGGCCCGGTAATCTCTGTGAACCGCCCGGTGCGGACCCGCATGCCGGGTGGTGTGGGGGCTGGGGGAGAAAATCCCCCGGCTACCCGATTTAGCGAATAAATTATCGCATTAGGACGTGCACGAGCATCCCCTTATACCAACTACTAATAGCTTACGGTTCCAATAACTCACGTACTCTAAAGGCTGCTAGAAATTCGCTAGCAACTGCGGTTAGAGAAATAATTATCGTGGCGATAAAAATAGCACCAACCGTAAGGCTAGAAAGTGAAGAACTAAAAAACCAGATTGTAAATGAACCAAATACGCAAATGACACAAAGAGCGGCTGAAATAATAATTCGATATTTTAATTTCCAATAATTTGGCCATTCGTGCAACATTCTGTTTGAGTTGTTTCCGCCCAGTGGCATCAATATTTTCCATGCATATTTAATAGAAAATCCGCATAAGATAAGAGGTATCGTGGGAATGAATTTCCATATATCATTGTTTATTTTGAAATGATTACCAACAAAAATTAATATTTCAGGTGAATAAAAATATATGGCAGTAATTATTAATGCAAATAATGCTTCAAAGGAAATAATTATAATTCTTAACACTTCAAGTAGTTGTCTCATTTGTTATGCGTCATGTGCCTATCTTCATTAATTCTGTTCAAAATATCATATACTTTACGAAATAGATCTTCTGGTGCTGCTTCTTTAGAGAAAGAAAAGTTTTTGATCGTTTCAGAAGTTCTAATTACAACTATTTCACCTTGCTGACGTCCTTTAACATAACCAGTGCCGTACCCGTCTGCTGCCATAAGGATAGCAGCATCACCGATATCAACTTCATTGGGCATATAGGGTTTTTCAAGTGTTTGCTCAGAAGCATTTTCTACAAGGGAAGGAAGATTTGTTGAAATTGATTTATCACCTACGCATTCTTCTTGAATCTTCATCCTATCGGTACGGCGTGCCTCTAAGTATTTTTTCAGGTCTTCCCATAAGTGCCCAAATAAGGGATTTGGTGGCGAGACTGTTGCAGAAATATTGATGATACTATCAAGCTTTGACAGTTTAATGGCAAATGTACGCAAATCAGATATTGCCTCAATTGTGCAATCAACAAAGAAATTATCATATTTATTTTTAACTAAGGTTGCGAATCTTTTCATGAAGGTATGTGGCTCAATATGGTTTGATACCTTTAGAAAAGCTATGCCAGAGAATTCTGGAATATAGATAAAAGGACTGGAAGCAATACGAAGATTTGGTTCTTCTTGTGATTTCTCTTCTCCTTTTTCTGGCACAACAATCATCACTTCTGCGTCAGGTGAATACTTACACAATTTTGCATATACGAAATCAACACCATCTATTTTTCCTTGCTGTGCACTAATAAACGACCAGTCAAAACCCCAAGCTGATATGGGCTTTGGATTTAATATGGCTTTGATTAGCCTTTCATGATCCAGTGTGCCTACCTTTATTACACGCCCCAAATAATACGTACCATTATTAATTAGCATCATGTCTATTCCTTTTATTATTCACCGCCAACGAAGAAATCACCCGAAGCGCAGTGATCGGGTGTATTGCTTTTGTTATCTTCTTTTTAATAAAGATTGTTCAATTTTATTTCTCTTGCAAGCAAGATAAATATTAGTTCGATTATTATACTCATTATTTATTATAAGGGGTGCTTGAACACCTTCTGCTTTTACTATTAAGTCCAAAAATAACAACATTCTGACGCAATTCATTTCGTCATACTTCGAATTTAACCTAATCCCGTGCAAAAGGCTGTGACGATTGAAGAAAAAATCTGTAGGATTCAAAGGATTATATCTTGAATATATTACACTTAAAATTGTTTCAGCCTCATCTCTTGAAGATGATGCAGGCAGATTCCTTATGGCATTTTTCAACTGAGTGAAAGTTATATCGCTATCGCCTTCATTCCAAAGTGCAATTTTTCGCATACATCTTTCAATTACAATAAAAAATACTGAGGAAGCAGACAAGTAGTAACCCTTGTACCAACAAATTAGAGCTTCATCAATTGCAGGTATCAAGTCTTTTAAATACGTTGAGCACTGGTATTGATATGTTATCCATGACGCCCTATCATGAGGATTCATTATTTGAAATGCAACGTATTCATAAGCTCTTAATGCGAGATCATCTGTTTTGTCTTTATTGAGATTGTTTGACTTTTCAAGCTCTAAGGCTTCATATGCAATGGCACTGATAAGCGATGCATCATCTGCCGTTAATCTCGTGTCTATTTGCCAACCGATTAAATTCAAACCGCGATTGATTGTATCTAAATCCTTTTCATCGTAATCCGCAAATGACATAATATTTCCTTTTGCATTTGAAGTCATGCCGGCCGAGTAAGTTAGCAAGAGCCTAGTAGAAAAGGCGTCATAATCTCAAAATCAACAAGTAAAGCTCCGTCCGAACAGGAATATACTGCGATTTGCAAAAGACTTCGGACCACTAATCTAGTATATTTTTCGCAATTACGACCACTTGCTCCTGGCTATGTAGCAAGGTGGATTGTAATCATTCAGAATCTCCGTAGAGCCCGACCTTTTTCTGGGCGTCCCGTAGGCAGGCCATGTCCACGTGGGTGTAGATCTCCGTAATCGTGCTCGCGCTGTGGCCCAGGAACTCCTGGATCGTCCGCAATGAGACCCCGGCCGCCAGCATGTGTGTGGCAATGGAGTGGCGTAGGAGGTGGGCGTGGACCCGCTTCTGGATGCCCGCCTGTGCGCAGATCCGCAGGATCGCCCGGCGGAAGTTCTTGATCGGCTCCCCGTCCTTCCGGAGTGAAAACACCCTCCCCGTGGGGAGCCACCCCGTCCCCGCTCCCACCTTTTCCTCCCGCCAGGCGATCGCCCGGTGCACCGCCGTGACAACCTGGTCGTTGATCGGCAGCAGCTTCCATTGACCGCCCTTGCCTATCACCCGGACCATGCGGTTCTCGAAGTCGAAATCGTCCACCCGTAGCGTCGTGGCCGACGTCTTCCGCACCCCTGTCGTGTAGAGCAACTGGAATAGCGCGTGATAGACGGGCTCGGCGGACACGGCCTGCAGAAACCGTTCCACCTCGTCCCGGGAGAGGATGATCGGCAGAGGCCGCTTAGAGGGGAGCTTTTCGTATTCGATTCGTTCGATCGGCAGCCGTTTCCCCTTCCGGCACCAGCGCAGGAACCCGGAAAAATAGTCTAGTTCCTTGTTGACCGTCCGATTGGAAACCGTCTTTCCCCTGAACTGCTGATAGAGGCTGTAGTGGTCCGACGTGATCTCCTCGGGACGCAATGGACCGAAGATGCGCTGCAGATCACGGTCCCAGGTCCCGCTGACGTCCTTCCAGGTGAGTTCCGCCCGGTGCTGCCGGTACCAGGTCAGGTACTCGGGAAAGAGGTCGGCCACCATGGACGGTCGGCTCTCCCGCTCCGGCTTGCTCCGCTTCCGGGCTCCCAGAAAGGTGCGCTCCATCTCCCGGGCGGCCTCCTGCGTGTCCACCTCCGGCGGCAGGCTGATCTGCCGGCGGCCGCCGTTCCGCCCCCGGGGCCAGTAATCGACGATGAAGCGATAATCCGCGCAGCCGCAGCGGGGGCAGGCCCCCTCCCCTTCCGGGATCCGCTGCGAGCATTTCCGGCATTTGATGATCAGCGCCATGGCGTTACGATTGTTTGATCGTCATCTGCGATTTCACTTTTCTGGATCATCGAGATCACGCCGCCAAAGAGTAAGAAACCAGCATGGAAGCATAGCCTTTCCATGCCGGCTTTCCAGACCAGACAAAATCGTTGCTCATCGGTCGCTCTTTATAGATAGATCACATTCTTGGCTTGCCGGTACTCGATGACGCGGCCCCTTCGGTACCGGTATCTTGTTCCGCCTTATGCCAGTTCTCCAGCTTCAGGAGTCGCCGACTTAGCATTCTGATCTTCTCTTCCTGAGATTTCTCATTTTCCAGGCAGATTTGAGATGCCGCGAGAATTGATATTAGAGCCGTTTTGATCGCGTGATTATCGGATAGCAGGATGTCTTTCAGTTGGTGGCAAGCGTCAATGATGTCGACAGGCCACTTTCCCATACCTTTCGGGTTGGACTCTGTCTGGTGATCGGCATTTTGTTCGGCAACAAATGATGCCCGAGATTCATAGGCTGTGTGTCCATACAGATACCACTCTATCGGTTTCCCGGTCACTCTCGATACTGCTACTATGTATTCAAGGGATGGTTTCTGCTTCGTTGCACCATGGATATTTGTCACAATATTTTTTGATACGCCTACCTTTTTTGCCCATTCGGCTGGCTTGTGAAGGCTCTTATCAATATCTATCCTACCCCTAATCTTATCGTAATTTAAGCTTAAATTTATTTTTGACATGATTGCTTCACTTTTTTCTTGACATAGGTACAGCTACCGTGTATTCATCCACCCCAGAGACAGCAAACTTTCAGTGACCGAGAACGACCATGGAAACTATAAAAGTTAGCCTCATCCCCCATCAAGAAATCGAAACCCTCCGCAAGGAGGTCAAGCACAGGATGGTCGATCTGGACCTCGACCGTCCGGGATCGTATGAGGCCATCATTCCCCGCCTGAAGCGTCCGGTGAGCCAAAAGATCCTGAGCATGGCACTGACGGGGTACAGAAACGGGCCAGCGGCCCAGTCGCTCTTGGAGGAACTCAGGGCTGTGTTGCAGAAATGGCCGCATCGGGCCGCGTGAAAGCTCCCCTCTTGTGGATAGATACACAAGCAAGGAGAGAAAATCAACGAAAAAGAACATGGGCAAAATCATTATCGAAACAGTCCTCGCCTGCGAGGAGTATGCACAATGACCGTACAGATTGGATTGGATTTGACATATCAGCCACATCGCCGCGTCCTTTCCGATTCCGGAAAGAAGACCGAACGGATCACCTTCACCGCCTCAGACGACCTTGCCTCCATGCTCCGCACCTTGACCGACCGAATGGGGGTCTCCGTTTCTGAATACTGCCATGCCCGCGTAATTGAATGCGTGTCTCGCGACATCGGTGAAATCCTGCTTATCCAGGCCCAGGCAAACAAACCGTTGAAAGACTTGCTGTAATGATGACGCTCTTTTTTTTGGGATGCAAGTATACGTAGGGATAATTTGATTCACAGAGGGTATACCATAGGGAATACATGAACATAGAGCGACGAATCCAGGCCATTGAAGACATGATCGCCGAGATCCATGCCGTTTTGGTGCTGGGCAGGGAGCCTGCGCCGCCCGGCGTCGAGGAGTACCTACGCGCTCTGCAGGCGTTGGAGACGGGGGACAAATCCCCTCTCACCTCGTACCTCAAACGAGGAGGGAAGGTCCCGAAAGCGGAAACCATCTTGGGAACTGCGGCCATGCAGAGAGGCCCGGCACGTCGCCGGGCAAACCTACCGCCGGCCGCCCGGATCCCGGTTCAGGCTCTCCGGGGCGTCAGAAAAGAGCTGCGGAAAGGAAATCAGTAGTAGTGCGGCAGGGGCCGGTCCCCACGACGGCCCCGTGCACACCCGGAGAAGGAGGTTTCCATGGAACACCTGTCCTTCGCCCGAATCGGCGGCTGGTACGTCCGCCTGCTCCAGATTACCGACGAGGAAACCTGGCCCTCCTGGCTGCGCGCCGTCCTCTCGGTTGCCCTGGTCGTCTTCCTCTTCATCAGCGGCATCGTTTTCCTGGCGGTGACGCCATGACCGACACCGAGCTCGAACTCTACGGCCTGCTCCAGCGCCATCTGCGCGACACCCTGGGACCGATCCAGCCCGGAGACCGTACAGATCGCGGCCGGGTGCTCGCTGTGGACGGTGGTTATATCCAAATCGAAGGATCGCCGGGGCTGCGCTATCTCTACCACGAGGTCGGCAAGAGCTATTTTCTCCTGATGCCGCCAGTCATCGACGCGGACCACCCGGAACGCGACCTGGTGAGTATGGTCGTCGGACACCGGAAGACCCTCTCCTGCCTGGACGGCGCCTGGACCTTTTCCACCGACGCCGGGCGTCGGGTCTGCTCGGGGAACACCCCGGCCGAGGCCGTCCTGAAGGCCCTGGCCTATCAGACGGGGGCTCTGCCATGATCCCCCCGGCCAGCCAGTACTTCAAATGGGGCACCCAGGCGCGGCGGATCTACGACCTGCTGGCCTGTGGCCCGGCGACGGGCGATCAGATCTTCCGCCAGACGAAGATCCCCAGCTACCAGAAGCAGATCGCCATCATCCGGAAACGGCTCGTCGGGACGGGCGTCACCGTCAAGGCCCGGCCTGTGAACTGGCGCCGCCGCCAATGGGAATTCCGCCTGGGTCTGGAGAACGTGGAGCAACCGCCGCCATGACCCTTCGCCCCCGCTGCCGGAAATGCAAATCATGGCAAGTCCAGCGCGACCACGACCCACTGACGGGTGGAACGGACATCGTCTGCGCGGCCTGCGGGAACCGGTACCCGGGCGGCGTGGGCTTTGAGATGGCCGAATACAAACAACGGATACCCAGGATGGAGGAAAGTAAAATGGTCGAAGCCAAAGCCAAAGGATCGCACGTCGGTCTGCGGGCGAAGCCTCTCAAAGGCAAAGGCCCCGCAGGCAAGCGCCAACCAGCCGCCACGGGGTGCATGAACTGCGGACGCCCCTTGAATCTGCGCGCCGGACTCTGCTTCACGTGCAGGACAACAGCCCATGGCCTCGCCGGCGCGGCCCGGAAAGCCGCCCTGCAGGAGATCAAAGTCCGGATCGATGCCGGCGACATCCGGCGTGGTACGAGATCAATCGCTTCGATTCCGACCTCTCCATCCTCCGGCCGGCGCTCTGTTCCCCGGCGGCTGGCCCCTGTCCCTCGGATAAAGACGTTACCGACGGCCGCCGATCTTGCCGGCCAGCCGCCTCCCTTGTCGATCGAATATCTGGAAGAGCTGACGCGCCGCCGTGAACAGGCGATCCGCGGCGCTGTCTTGGCCCTGGCTGGAGCGCTGGCCGAACTAGCCAAGGCCGCCGAAAGCATCCACCGATCCCTGGACAATCCATGAGACGCAAATGGGGAGGGGTTTAGTTATGCACTGGCCACAAATAATATATCTGGCGTTGATGTTCTTGGGGTTGGGAATATCCGCAGCGAACAATGAAAAACAAAGAACGCCGGAAAGCTTTGGCTTTACCTTACTAAACAAGATCTGGATGCTCGCTCTCCTATATTGGGGAGGGTTCTTTGATGTTTTTTCGAGGTAGACGGATACCGGAGCCTTCCGCCGGCTCACCCCCAAACCCCTTTCCAAGAAAGCCCGCAGAAAGGCAAAACGATGACCGGGTTATTCGAGCAGATCGGCGTCGAGATCGGCCGCCTAGTGGACAAGAAGCAGCAGGCCTATGGCCGTTCCTTCGACCGGGCCGGCAAGATCCTCCAGATCCTCTATCCGGCGGGGATCTCCCCAGGGCAATACGGCGACGTGCTGGGCATCGTCCGGATCATCGACAAGTTCATCCGGATCGCCACCCACGCCAAGGACCCCATGGGCGAGAACCCCTGGAAGGACGTCGCCGGCTACGCCCTCCTGATGAACCGCGATCTTCAGGAGCAAACAGCCGAGTCTTTTGATTCTTTTTACCGCTCCGAACCACCTCCAAAAGCCCCGGAGCTACGCCCGAAACAATGCACGGACGAAGCGTCGTTTCGCTCCCCCTTTCCCGATTAAGCGGAGGTCACCATGTTCGAGATCGACTCGCGGCCGTTATCCACCACCATCATCTGTACGTCCTGCAAGGCTTCTCTCTGCATTGATACAGACGACCGCCGACTGTCGGAACGCTCTGTTCAGATCTTCCAGGGAGCGCACCGTTGCCGAACCCCGCACCCCCCTGCTGATGAATCAATTCAGGTATCCACAGCCGACCCCGGGAAAGCGGGTCCTTCCCAGGGCCTGCTAGACCCTACGGGACGCAGAACCCCAAAATTCGTGTCCGGGTGAAATGCCATTTTGATGGGAAAATGGGAATTTGTGAACTTTGCATGGTGCCGCGATGAATGAGGGAAAGAGCGTTCGGTGTCCTGTATGCGGCGGATGGCTCTTGGAGAAGTACGGCAAGACCAAGGCCGGGAAACAAAAGTACCGCTGCCTGGAGCCGCCCTGCCGGCGTCAGTTTGTCGCCGGGTCCGAGCATGAGATCGGCGCAGAGGTAAAAGGGGCCGTCCAGAACCTGCTGAAGCAAAGGACCGCCCCGGCGGCGATCGCCGCGGCCTTCCCCGGCAAAATATCACTCCGGTGGATCTACGAGATCAAGCGAAGGATGTCCAAATGACGGACGCAAACGAAGACAATCCCGGCGGGGATCACGAAGACGGATCGGAGCAGGCTGGCGAGGCGTTGTCCGTCGAAGAGCTCCGCCGCCAGGTCCAGGAGCGGGTCTCCGAGGAGACCGCCGACGCGCCGCCTTCGGACTCCCCCCAGGAGATCACGCCGAAGTTCATCGGCGAGTGCTTATTTGCGAACGTCCTGGGCGATGCAGCCATGTATGCCGCCCTGCACCGGAATCGCTTCGTCTATTGCAAGAACACGATGGAATGGTTCGAGTGGGCCGGCCATCACTGGCAGCGGGACGTCATGAACCGGTCCCTCTCGGCCGTCGAGCGGGTCGTCGATCAGTATCTCGTGGAGTACAAGTCCATCGCGGACCAGCTCAGCGCGAAGGCTTCCAAGGGCGAGCTGGAGGAAAAAGAGCAGAAGAAGCTCATGGCCCGCCAGGAGGCCCTCCTCAAAAGGGCCAGCCAGCTCCGGGCGGACAATCGCCGCACCGCCTGCCTGAAGTTCGCCCACACGACCGATGATCCACTGGCGATCAAGGGAGAGGAGTTCGACGAAAAGCCGATGCTCTTTCCCTGCGCGAACGGCGTAATTGACCTGGAGACGGGCCGCCTCAAGCCTGGCCGGCAGGCCGATTACCTCTCGCTCTCCAGCCCGATCGAGTTTCCGGGCATCGACGCGCCGGCGCCGCTCTGGGAGAAGTCCCTCATCGAGATCCTCGGTGGCAAGGACGAGCCAGGCGAGCAGCGGGACCGGGCCATGGAGATGGTCCTCTACCTCCAGCGGCTCTTCGGCTACGCGATCACGGGTCTGGTCCACGAGAAGGTTTTCCCGGTCCTCTACGGCCGCACCGGTTGGAATGGCCGCAGCCTGATCATCGAGACGATCTCTTACGTTATGGGGGAACTGGCCGGATCCATTCCCGCGGAGATGCTCCTGAGCCAGAGATACGCCAAGAGCGCTTCCGGGCCCTCCCCGGATATCATGAGCCTGAAGGGGATCCGGATGGCTTTCGCCTCGGAGATCGACGAAGGCCAGCGCTTCAGCGCCTCGAAGATAAAGTGGCTCACCGGCCGCGACGAGCTGGTCGGCCGCAGCCCTCATGACAAGTACCCGACGCGGTTCAGGCCGACGCACAAGCTTTTCGTCATGACCAATTCCCAGCCCCAGGCGCCGCCGAACGACAAGGCCTTCTGGGAGCGGTTGCACCTGATCCCCTTCAAGATCAGCTTCGTCAACCGGGATCCCCGGGAGTCACACGAGCGCCGGGCGATCCTCGACCTGGACAAGCAGGTCCTCCGGGAGGCCCCGATGATCCTGGCCTGGCTGGTCCGCGGCTGCCTGCTCTGGCAGCAGGAGGGGATCAATCCTCCCAAAGAGGTAACGGAGGCCACGGAAAAGTACCGGCGCAACGAGGACCTCCTGGCAGACTTCCTCGACGAGTGCTGCCACCTCGAGCCCGGCGCCAAGGTGAAATCCTCGGCTCTCTATGCCCGGTTTGTGGACTGGTACCACGAAAACCACGGCAAGAACGAGCCCAGCGGCACCTGGTTCGGCAAGCAGCTCGGCCAGCGGTTCGAGAAGACCAAGTCGGAGGGGTGTTCCATTTACCACGGCCTCACCCTGGCTGATGCACAGGGAGAGTTGGAAGGATGAGCGGGGGTATTTCTCAAATGATGATGTTTTTCAGATTTTCGGAAAATACCCCAAGGAAGCTTCCCCGCTTCCCCTTCCTTCCCCGTGTATCCCCGAAAGCAGGGAAGGTTTTCGGCCGGCGCGTGATCGACGCAACGATCGCATATCGTTCAGGGAATGCCGTGGAAGGTCTGGACAGAATAAAGCCGCTGGGGAAGGTGGAAGGTTTGGCGGCTGTTCCCTTGACATTCGAATAAGACGGCTTTTTCGCGCGATTAAATATAGCAAATCGCGCTAACCTTCCCGGAAGGCCCTGGGGAGGGGTACTACTACAATATAACAATAGATAATCGTGTAATGAAAAAAGGTAGATAGAGAAAAGGGGGAAAAGAGAAAAAACGGGGGAAGGTTGAAAAAGGGCCAAAATAAACCCACTACAACCTTCCCCGAAAACGGGAGAGCGACCTCATGAACACCCTTGACTTGGTATCGAAGCGGGTCCAGCTCCGCAAGGCCTCGACGACGAACGGCGGCGAGTGGCAGGGGCCCTGCCCGGGCTGCGGCGGTACGGACCGCTTCCACGTCTGGCCGGCGCAGTACGAGGGCAAGGGCGGGTACTGGTGCCGCGGCTGTGGTAAGACGGGCGACAATATCCAGTTCCTCCGGGAGTTCGAGGGCCTGTCATTCAGGGAGGCCTGCGCCCGGCTGAACATGAGCCTCCCGCAGCGCCCCGAGGCGCGCCGTCCCGTAGTGTCTCACCATCAGCCGGTGGAGTTCGTACCCACGGCCCACATCCCCCCCGCGGACCTCTGGCAGGAGAAGGCGGAGAAGTTCCTCTCCTGGAGCCAGGCCAACCTCACCGAGAAGCCCGAGGTCCTTACCTGGCTGGCGGCACGAGGCATCAGCCGCGACACGGCGGTCGAGTTCCGCCTGGGCCTGAACATAGGTGAGGACGGCAAGGACATCTACCGGCCGCGCAAGGCCTGGGGGCTTCCGGAAGCCCTCAAGGACGACGGCCGGCCGAAGGTGCTCTGGATCCCCAGGGGCCTGGTCATCCCCTACGTCGTAGAAGGGGTCATCCACCGGATCCGGATCCGCCGCCCCGAGGGCGATCCGAGGTATTACGTCCTGCCCGGATCGTCCACGGCCATCATGGTCATAGGCCGGGAACGCCGGGCCTTCGTCATCGTCGAGGCGGAGCTCGACGCGATCGCCGTGGCGGCCAGCAATACCTTCCTAGCCGGCGCCGTGGCCATGGGGTCCAGCCACGCCAAGCCCGACGCCGAGGCCTTCGCCATCCTCAAGGGGGCCCTGCAGATCCTCAACGCCCTGGACTACGACACGGCCGGCAGGAGCGCCTCCCATTGGTGGGCCGAGAACTTCGACCGTTGCGACCGCTGGCCGGTCCCCAGGGGCAAGGATCCCGGAGACGCGCACCGGCTGGGGATAGACCTGGCAAAGTGGATTGAAGCGGGCCTGCCGCCGGCGCTGACGATCTCGGCGAAGGAAGGCAAGCCAGAACAGAAAGGCCGCGGCGACGCCCCGGGCCCGGCGCCGTCCGCCGCGGCCTCGCCGATTGCTCCCTCCGTGGAAGCGCCGCCTTTTCTGGCGGAGCTCTATAGCCTGCTGCGGAGAAACCCGATGGTCCGAATCATCAACACCCCGGACCGCTTCACCGTCCTACGGGGCAAAGGGAAGTACGTCGGCGGCCGGATCAACGCGCTGGTCTTCCGGACGCCAGCCGTCCGCGACTATCTGATGAACCATCCCGCCGAAGAGATCGACGGGAACAACCTGATTAATCAAGGGGGATAAAATGGGATCGTTACCAAGACTGAAAATCAAAGATGAGATTCGTTACCGGAAAGGATCCACGAACGAAAGTGTAAATTGCCAGGCCTGTGAGCACTATCGTAAAGCCTGGTATCGGTTTGTCAACAACCCCGCCGGTCCCGATATTATCGAGGATCGCTGTGAGGTCATTGGACTGAATCATGAATCCAGGCGTTATCGGGTCCGCCCTGATAACACCTGCGACCGCCAGCAAATGAGCCTGAAATGGAGAAAGGAGCTCGACGTTCTGGCCGCAAGGGGGCGGCCATAGGAGATGCAAGGGTAAAGAAGGCGCTCCCCTCCCGATGCGGCGAACACCGGAAGGGAAGCTGACCAGGCCCACCTAACAGGGAGGTGAACATGGCTGAGGGCACTAAACCACAGCTTGATGAATTTTTCAAATGCGGTCGCTACAAGATGGACAAGGAAACCCTCGAAAAGCTGATCGCCGACCAGCCCCGGGATGTCCGGGCCAAAGGCGTCCTGCTGTTCAACGGAGCGGCCCAGTGCGCCCAGGCCTATCAAAGCGCCCCCACCGCCGCCAACCTCCGCGACTGGGAGGTGGCCCAGGCCGCCCTGACGAAGTTCGCCGATCAGCTCGGCGACAAGGAGGATGCGGACAAACCGCTCGCGACGCTGGCCGATGTCCTGGAGTATCTCAAGGAAGCCGGCTGGAAGGTGACCAAAACCAGCCTCTACCGCCAGCAGAAGGAGGGGAAGCTCCTCCCCCGGGCGGATGGTGCCTACACGATCAAGAGCGTCGAGAAGTACGCCCGGACCTGGCTCAAGCAGCAGTCCACCGGGAAGCGCATCTCCGAGAAGATGGACGACCTCCAGCGGCAGAAGCTGGAACTGGAGTTGAGCAACCTGCTACTGGAGAACAAGCGCAAGGAGCTTTCGTTCAACAAGGAGATGGAAAAGCTGGTCCCGCGCGAGCAGATGGAGATCGAGCTGGCCACGCGGGCGGGGGTCCTCGAGGCTGGCCTCAAACACTGGATCCAGTCCCGCACCGCCGAGTGGGTCCGCCTGGTCGCCGGCGACATAAAGAAGGTCGGGGCCCTGATCAACGTCATGAGCCGAGACCTGGACAAGCACATCAACAGCTACGCGATCGCCCCGGAATACCAGGTCGTCATCGATGCCGCCGAAGAGGCGGGGCTGGAAGAATCGCCGGAAAGCGTCACGGAGCCGACAGCAGACAGCGAGGTTTAGAATGGAAAACAGACCCTTCAATCTTTCGTTTCATGGCAGCCGGACGCTCAATGACGAACGGGTGAGGATCATTGTCCTGGAGGAGATCGAGCGGCATCGGCCGACGACCGTTGTCACCCACGCTGAACCTGAAGGGGTTTGTGAAGTGGTGCGAACGATCTGCAGGGAAAAGGCGATCCCGCTGAAAGTCCATTTCCTGAATTTCAAGTATCTGCGCGGGGCCTTCGAGCGCCGGAGCAAGGACGTGCTGAATGATTGCGATTACTGCGTTTTCATTCACGACGGAAGAAGCAAGGGAACCCTGAACGAGCGGCGCCTGGCGGAAAAGATGGAACACCCCCATTCCTATTATCAGCTGGATGTGACGATCTTCAAGAGCAGCGTCGGATTCGAGATCGACACGGAATGGGAACTGGAATCCACGCAGCTCCAACTGGTGGATGTCGAAAAGATGCAGGAATGATCATGCCGGCCGTAATCCGCATACCCCGCACCGCGCCTTGGCTGCCGCCTTCCGTTCTGGCGATCCCCGGCCGGATCCGCCACACCGTCCGCCTCTGCGAGCCGGAGCGGAAGATCTTCCGCAAGCACAAGAAGATCCGGGTCTCCGCCTGGTGCGAGCTTTATCGCCACGTCACCATGTCCGTTCTCCCGGGGAAGTGGAAAAACAGCGTCACCCCCTATCTGGCCGGCATCATGGACGCCTCATTTTACCCGTCCGTGCGGACGATCATCGGGTGCAAGGCGCCCCAGGTCGGCATGACCGAGGCTATCCTGAACTGCCTGGGCTACGCGATCGACCGCGATCCCGGTCCGGCCCTCTGCGTCTATCCGGACGAAATGACCGCCCGGGAGAACAGCCAGGACCGGATTCAGCCGATGATCAAGAAAAGCCCGCGCCTGCGCGGCTACATGACCGGCTTCGAGGACGACAGCTCGATCCTCCGGATAAACCTCCAGCACATGCCGATCTACATGGCCTGGGCGCATTCGGCATCGCGCCTGGGCAACAAGCCGATCCGCTACGTCATCTACGACGAGGTCGACAAGTACCCGGACACTGCCGGCAGGCGTGAGACGGACCCGATCTCCCTGGGCGACAAGCGGACAATCACCTATCGGCACAACTGCAAGCGGTGGAAATTCAGCACCCCCACCACCGAGACGGGGAACATCTGGAAGGCGCTCACGATCGAAGCGCAGGTCGTCTTCGACTACTGGGTAAAATGTCCGGCCTGCGGGGTCGAGCAGAAGATGGTTTTCGACCAAATCAAGTGGCCGCACAAGACGGAACCGGACGCCGACGGGAAATGCCATTCCGAGGACCCGGCAACCGTCGAGGCCGAGAAGCTCGCCTGGTACGAGTGCCCCCACTGTTTGAGCCAGTGGACCGACTACGACCGCGACACGGCCGTTCGCCACGGCATCTGGCGGGAGCGAAAGAAGGAGCCTGATGCCGCGGCTTCGGACTGCATGGATCTGCCCACCTATTTGCGACATCGCAATCCGGTGAAGATCGGTTTTCACCTGCCGTCCTGGATATCGCCGTTTGTTTCCCTATCCTCTCCGGCTGCCGCCTTCCTTCTGGGCCTGACGGACCTGACCAAGCGCAAGGATTTTTACAACAACCACAAGGCGGAGCCCTGGAAGCTGATCATCGTCTCCAAAGGCAGGGAGCAGATCCTCGCCGCCCGCGTCGCCGGCCTGCCTGCCCAGAGGGTCCCGGAGGAGGCGATCCTCCTGACTTGCGGCGTGGACGTTCAGCAGTTCGGTTTCTGGTATGCCGTCCGCGCCTGGGCGCCCTACATGACGAGCTGGTTGATCCACTATGGATTTTTGCCCCTCTGGGAGGATGTCGAGCGGCTGCTCTTCGAGACGACCTATCCCGCGACCGACACTTCCGGCCGCTCGCTCCGGATCTTTCGCGCCTGCGTGGATACCGGCGGGTCGAAGAAGTTCGAGGACATGACGATGACCGAGGAGACCTATTTCTGGCTTCTGAAGAACCGGGGACGCGGCGGCGTCGGCCTCTGGGGAACCAAGGGCGCAAGCTCGGCGCTGCCGGGCATGCTCAACCTGGGGAACGGAATCGTATCCACACCGTCCGGGAAGAAGCTGCCCGATGTCCTTCGCCTCCTCTTTATTGACACCGAAAAAGCAAAAGATCAGTTCCACTGGCGCCTCCAGCTTGCCGTCCAGGAGGACACGCGAGCCCTTCCCGGCGCGGCGTTCCTCCATGCCGATACCGGCGAGGACTATGCCGCCCAGATCCTGGCGGAGGAAAAACATATCAACGAGAAGGGCCGCGAAGAATGGATCAACATCCACGGCCGACCGAACCATCTGCTCGACGCGGAGATCCTGGCCGCGGCCTGCGTGGAGATGGAGTTTCCCGGCGGCGGCCTGCGGCTTTTGGCGGAGTATCAGAAGAATCGGCCCGCACAGGCAAGGGGGGCGGACAAGCCGAAGGTGGCCCGTTCAAATTGGATGAACAGGGGGATTCCGTGAAAGAAGATCCGCCCGATCGATTCCTCAGCGTGCAGCGGGTGGCGGAGATTCTCTCCTGTACGGATCGCTATGTCTATGACCTCATCCAGGCAGGATCGATCACCGCCATAAAGCTGGGCGATCGGGCGCTCAGAATTTCGGAAAAATCGCTCAAGGCCTTTATTTCTACTCGCACGGTGAACCCCGACGATTATTTTGCGCCGCCGGAGAAGGAGAAGGAAAAGGAAACACCCTCCCAGAAGTCACCGGTCGCCCGTTCAAACTGGATGAGCCGCTCCTAGTGAAAAAGGCAGCTATTTGAAGGCATATAACCACAAGGGTCGGTAGATGATGAAGCCATACAGGGCAAATATGGAAGCCTGCAAAAGCCCATTATTCCTAAGTTTCGTAAAATAGGGCCATATTTTCAAAACAGGGTGGGGACAAAAACCTGGCTACTTTTTGATGGCCTGCAAACGGACTAAATACAAGCCGTTCCGGACCCCATAAATGGACAGTGGGGCGGAAATGTTTATTGAGTTTCGTAAGGTTGCAAAAGCACAACCCATAAGCCTTTCGCTAAGGGTCACTATGAGGTGGGGCAGACCGATATGCAGGCTCTAAAAGGCTCCATAACGAACGAATTTCCTGGAGGTAAAAAGGGATGAGCGCGAAGGAAAAGGACGGACAGTTTATCGTGATCGACAACCCATCAGGCTTGCCGCTTTTACCCTTGGATGAGTTCCGATCCTTCCAGGGCGATTTCAAACAGGAGATAGAAAAGGAAAAGCTGGAAAAACTGATGCGCAGCATATTGGACCATCACGTCTTCATTGCAAAGGCCGTATTCTTTGAGGACGGCGCGGCTTACACCGAGGATGGGCATCAAACCCTGCTGGCTTTGCAGCGACTCCGCGAGCTGGGGTACACGAAAAGCCGCATTGTGGAATATGGCATGGCCGATGGACGGATGCAGCCCGTCTCGATAACGGAGCAAGACGGCATCTGGGTTCCCTATCAAATCATAGTCCCGGTAGGCGAGACAGCCGAGAAACGATACAAGGACGCGGCGCGCAAGTTGTTACAGATCAACAGCACCTATGCGCAGATCAACCCCGAGACAAGCCTGTTAAAGGATCTGAGTTTTTCCATCGACGAGATAGATGACGTTCTGGCAAGGATTTCAATTTCCGACTTTGGCCTGGAGCTTTACAAAGGCGATGCAATGGATCCGGAGGATGACTTTCTTGAAGAGGCGAACCGATACGACAATAAAAACTGCCTCTATCCCATTGTCCCGAAATTCTCTGAAAAGTATGACGCGGTACTGATCCTGTCAGACAACGATACCGACACGGCACATCTTGAGACGATCCTCTGCATTGAAAAGGCAAGAACATACAAGGAGCTGGTGGACCATGGGAAGGGGATGGTGATCACGGCAAGGAGGTTTTTCGAGCTATGGAATTCAAGATAATCATACCCACGTACCGCCGTGCGGGGAAGGTATCGACCATGGAGCATGTAGATGCCGCTCTATGCGTCACGGAATCGGAGGAAGAAGCCTATCGAAAGTTTTACCCCGCTGCGGAAATCATCGTGCATCCGGACACAGTGGTTGGTCTGGCAGCTAAAAGGCAATGGATCTACGAAAAATATGGCGATGTCTTTATGATCGACGATGACATCACGGCTGTGCACCGCCTTTACATGCGCCAGCTCGGCCCAAAGCTCAAACCGTCCGAAACCGTCAAGATCATACAGTGGGCCGGGAACATGGCTAGGCTGTGCGGTTGCTATCTCTTCGGTTTCAACAAGAACCCCTCGCCGATAATCTACAATACTTTTTCTCCAATCAGGCTGTCCGGGGTCGTGACGGGATGCGCGTTTGGCATGATCCGCGGCAGCCGCCTGCGCTTCGATCCGGAATCGACGGCGGTAGAGGACTTCTATATCTCCGGGCTCAATGCACATTTTCACCGGAAGTGCTTGATCGACACCCGGTATAATTTCGTCCAGGACGATACCTTCACAAAGCGCGGCGGGCAATCCGTACACCGAAACATGGCCACGGAAAGAAAAGACACCATTTTCCTCCGAAAATGCTTTGGAACCGCTGTTACGCTCAAGAAAGATGTTATCCATTCCGGCAATAAGAAGGGGGTCAGTGCCGCTTCAAAAAATCCCTATGGGAGAACAATGAAAATTCCATTCTAAATATGCGTTATTATTGATTAATGCTTGACGTCAACCATGTTATGTGCCTATAATGAAAGCAAAAAGGGGGGCATGAACATGAACGGGTACCAGCTAAAAACAAAAAAGGGGTACGAATTCTACGAGGTCGCCAGCGCCTTTCAGAAAAGCATCCGCCGCAATGAGGAAGAACAGGCCCTCTATTTTGCCGTGGAGCTGTACGAAAGCGGTTATGACGAGTACGTCTGGAAGCGGATGAAGATCATCACCTCGGAGGATGTGGGCTTGGCGGAGCCGATGATGCCGGCGACCATCCAAGCCCTATATCAATCATACCTGGAGCAGAAAAAGAAGAAGGACGAAAAGAATCGTCCCGAACGCCTGTTTCTGGTTCATGCCGTACTGCTGCTTTGCCGAGCCAGGAAGTCTCGCCTGGTGGATTGGACCCTGATCCACCTCTGGAACCAGCACGACAGCACGCATCTTCCCATCCCCGAGTATGCTTATGATAAGCATAACGCCAAAGGGCGGGCGATGGGTCGCGGAGTTGATCATTTTTTTACTGAGGGAACTCTCCTGGTCAACGCGTCGGAACAACCCCGGGAACCCGAGCGGAAGCTCAAGGCCCGCGAGAGCTCTTTCAAGCCGGCAAGCGAACCGCTATCTCTTTTTCCAAGCGCATAAAAGATCAAACCGCCACCCCCTGGAGCTGCCCGTAAGGACAGCCCAGGGATTCTTTTTGAGTTTACCCGGTTGATGCGTATTTTATCTCTTTAACCTACAAACCCTTGAAAGCAGAAGCTGTCCTTGTCTGTTGGTTATTTATTGGAGTCAATAAGCGAAGCGGATGCGCTCGTTAAGCAGATTTCAACCCTTACTGCGCAAGCTCACTAGCAGCGTAAATGAAATTCGCTTGACCGTGTCTCCACCTACAAGTAGACAATTTTCAATCTACGAAAATATTAATAATTAATCGATTAAGTGGAGCATTACGTGCGAGGTCAGCCGCCCGGCCACTGACCGTGCTATTTACATCACGCGTATTTCGGGTCGGCTGGATTGGTTCGTTAGGTGAAGATGCCCTTCGTCAAGGGCTGCCCCTCCTTATGACACTCCGCAAAGTCGCAAGGGCCTCGATGGACATCGGTGGTCTCGTTCTGTGAAGCATTGCATGGCAGTTAGGGCAGACGGGACGGAGATCTACCTCTGGATCGAGGACGTACTCGGCACCTATTTCAGCGAGGGGCCGCAAGTGATGCACATGTATGTAGCCTGCTCCAATGTCACCATACTCAGCAGTAAAGTCGAACGAACATACCCCGCACCTTGGCCCCCAGTGACGGATGCAGCGAGCGCGAGCAGCCGGGTCTCTCTCATAGATATTGACTGTGACCGCCCGCTTGGCTCCCTCTACAACTCCCTCCGGGGGGTACAGCTCCTCAGGAAGAAATTCTGGATGTGCTCCCGGGTCATCGCGGAATGACCAACGGATCTCGACGGGGACGACGTCCTTGACGGAAACGGCGCGGGCCAGGCCGGCATAGGTAAACGGTGCACGATTGTCATCTCGAAAGAACACATGGATCTTTCCGCCGGACAACAGCGCCAGGATAGACGGCTGATCCTCGTGGGAATCCGTTCTTCCATGCCAGATCAAGTCTGGACCGTTGAAGTAATTATCATAGTCGTGACCAGTTCGACCCGCGACACCGACACCACAGAAGATGAAGTGATCTCCGCCATGGCGTGTGAGACCCGTGTACCAAGCACCCCCGCCCGGGTCGGGCAGGCCGAGAAGGCTGAGGACTTGTGCTCTTGTGTATGTTGACCCTGCCTTGAACATGGGAGATAGCCATCCTAATGGGGCTTGTCGATCGAGTGGCCAGCCCAGCGAAGTGACTTTAAGCTTCAGACAGTAATCAGCGAAGTATCCTCCGGTGGCGGGTTGTTACGGAGGTAGTCCCTCACCTCGCCAATTATTTGATCCGCCGTTTCGGCGCGTGACTCGCATTTATCCGCCCATGGACGTCCAGGGTGTAGCACGTCCCATCGAGGCCGAAGTCCCTTGAAACGTCCCTTGCCAGGATTGTGGTTGCCGAAACCATCCACGAGCTTGTTCCACAAGGGGCTGAACTTGGCGATGAGCAGTGATTCGCCGAGAGGGATCCAAATGTCGTCGACCACGAGGTAACGACAATGGAAGTCGGCGACATCAAGGTTCGTGGCTTCAATGTTACTTCTGTGCTGTTTCAGGCGGTTGTACAAGGCCGCACCCGAACCCGATTCAAGGTTCCCTCCCTTTCTCGTGCCCTTGGGAACGGCCTCTCCCACGTAGATGGGCGCGAGAAATCGACCATCCTTGTTCCGCTCGGCAAGGGGTTCGTATGCCGGAAAATCCCCAGAGTAGTATATTGCATAGATGCCAGCGCCGTTGAACCGCTCCAAGTCAGTCAAGCACATGACAGGCTGGCGGAGCATGACCTGCCCAACACTCTCCCCCAAGTGACGCTTGTCGAGTGGATTGAATGGAACAATGTTCTTCGTCATCATGCCACGCTCCATCGAAGGGCTTGTGACAGCTTGTTTAACTGGGCAACGGCAAGCTTCTCGGCCACCGATGCCGCCACCATCCGACCAAGGGCGACTGGCACGGCATTGCCAAGTTGGCGCATGGTTTCCGTCCAGGACCCGTGAAAGATGTAGCCATCGGGGAAGGTTTGCAGGCGGGCCGATTCCCTTACGCTGAAGTATCGAACAACGCCATTTTCCAGAACCATCATGTTTTCGCCACCGGGAACTCCATGGTCCCCCGCCTTCAGGGTCTTGGCGGGCAAATCAAGGGGGCTACCGGTGTGTCCCGGATAAACCCGCGCGCCATCCTGAAATTTGTGGTTGGGAAAATCCCTCGCGCTTTTCTTGTGGGGATCGGGCAGATCCAACAGGGCGTCGCGGACGGTTCTCCAGGGGTGTTCGCTTGGGGATGGCCCCTTGATTGCCAGCTTGCGGATTTTGCATTCCAGGCTTGCCGGCGCAACCGGACGATTTTTTCTTGAAAAACAATGTCTTGCCCAGTAATTTCCAGTCACCCACTGTGAGTGAAGAAGGGCATCCAGGCTGTGTGTTTCCCTGGGGAAAGCCCATTCGATGCCAAGGTCGGCACGAAATCCAACAATGAACACACGCTCGCGCTTTTGTGGAATGCCATGGTCGGCCGCGTTCACCAAGGTTGGCACAACGTTATAGGTCAGTCCGGACACATGCAACGCTCCGGAGGTTTTCTCGGCCTGGAGGCGATGAAGATGCTCCAGCCAGCTCTCTCCTTCCTTCCTGCATACCTCCGGAAACTCAAGCTGGAGTAGAATGTATTGGTAATAGTTCGCGAAGGCCGAGCGCGTCAGGCCCTTCACGTTCTCGATTATGAAGGCCTTGGGGCGTAATTTGCGAACGACTTCCACAGTGGCGGGGAACATGTCTCGCTTGTCGCCGAATGC
>Ga0351930_1012_pt1 | contig 34069 bp, 30 predicted proteins | sample BONcelT113001E10_FD_205823 | JGI IMG/M metagenome (GOLD analysis project Ga0351930, IMG submission 205823) | Enriched cells from coal bed in the Powder River Basin, Montana, United States - BONCAT cells T11 rep2 HSBNCT.T11.300.1.E10 ...
AACATCCAGGGAAAACCATTCGCTGGAGAATCAGAATTAGTAAGGGCAGGATCACGGAAAGGGGCTTTTACCATTCGGAAAGGCCTTCGTCTTTGCAGGCAAAGAGTTCCGGCCAAACCGTTATCAAGGATGCCTTGGAAACCTTTTCGAGATCTCCCGAGAAGCGTTTCAATGCCATCCCGTTCATCTCATGCAGATAATTTACACCATAGTTCGAAGTAAAACCGAGGCGGTAGCCACACTTTCCCGCCGCATCCAGAATGGCGGAGGGGATGTATTGATAAAGCCCGAAAGGATACGAGACGGATCGGACGGGTTTCCCCGTTGCCTCCTCCAGGAGTTGTTTCGAAACCGTGAGTTCCATCTCATGTTGACCGTGATCCAGACAAGACAGCGCTTGATGTGTATGGGCATGTGAGCCGATCGCCATCCGGTTTGCGGACATCTCGCGAATCTGCTCCCGGGTCATGAGCTCCCGATCCTGGACATCGTCAGGCGGGAGGTCCATTTCAGTGACCCCTGCAAGGAGCCGGATGTCCCGCTCGATCCGTTCAGAGGGGTACTGTTTCATCCGTGACTGCAATTCAGCGATCAGCTTCAGCCGGTTATTTCGCAGCGGATATTCGTGACCGTCTAGCACAAGGGATGATTTTCGGCATTGCTTGATCAAATAGGCCAGCACATCCCACCAGCGGAGCTTCCTTTCCCAGATCATCTCGGTACAGATGAAAAACATCGCCGGTATCAGCAGGGATTTCAGAATGGGATATGCTATCGAATAATTGTCGATGTACCCGTCATCGAATGTGATGACCACCGAGGGGCATTTGGTTTTTTGATCACTGCGCGGATCTTTTTCAATCCAGTCGATCAGGTCCTGCTCCGACAAAATCCGGGCATGCCGTTTGAGCCAACGCATCTGACGAAAAAACTGCTCTGCCTTCGCGGTATAAACGCCGTCGTCAAAAAGCGTTGGCGCTTCCGCAGAATCCGGACGGATTCGATGGTAATTCAAAACAACCAACTGGTTGTGAACCGGAAAGCGGCTGATCAGCCCTGTCAGGCGGCTCTTGAAGAGCAGATCGGCCAGCAGTTCTCGTTTGCCTCCCAACGAATCCCCCTCTCACCGTTTACACATTGACCTGATGTTCCTGAATCCTTTGAAATATATGGTGCACTCTTTGGTATACAGGACTAATGGCAATGGCTTTTTGGGCAAATTTTTCCGCTTCCAGATATCTGCCGAGCGCCACGAATGTTTCCGCCAGCCCGCAGTACAGATCCGGATATAGCAGGTTGTCTTGTTCCAGGGCACATCCCTGCACGAGCGCTTCCGGGAAGCGACCCTGATCTTTCAGGAGATTGAACAGTGCCAGCCTGGCCTTTACATAATTCGGATTCAATCGGATGGACTCTTTAAAACATTCTTCGGCATTCTCGTTGTCATCAATTTTAGTATACAGAATTCCAAGCATGTAGTGAATGTCAGAGTACCCGGGGAAGGTTGCCCTGTACTCCTGAAACAACAGCAGCAAGCTCTCCAGATTGCCCTTGGCAAAAGCGCCCTTTTCTATGATGGTCATGATGTCGTTCAAGTTGGGGCTGATATTCAGATGGGTTAAAAACCCCTTGACGAGTTCATCGATCTGATCGCAATTGCCGACACAGGAAGCAAACAGGGGAACAAAATCCAAAGAGTCCGCGCCATGCGCGGCGACGATATTTCTGCCGGCTTCAACCAGCGCCAGCAAATCCTGATCCAGTGGATCCAACCCGCTGGCGCGCTCCAGCATGGCGAAAGCGAGATTGTAGTCCTGCTGCTGACAGTAGAGAACGCCCAGTTTCAGCATGGCATCCTTATAGCCGGGATTTATCTCCACCGCCTTTTCCAGAGACCGGACGGCCTTTACGATTTGCTTGTTGCTGGCATGGATGATGCCTAGGTAATAATGGATATCCGCAAATGATGGCCGTTTATCCAGAATGAACGACAGGTTCTTCTCCGCTTCATCATACTGGCCAGTGAATCCCAGGCTGATTCCCAACTTGATTCGCGCCTCCGTATAATCGGGATTGGAATCAACGGCTTTCTGAAAATTGCCGATAGCCTGCTCGATTTTTCCCTGCCCCAGATGAATAATCCCCAATCGATAGTAGGCGTCGGCGTAGGTAGGATGGGTTTCCATCATCTTGGTCATGAAACAGGCCGCCGTATCCCAAGAGAAGAGTCCGGGCAAAACCGTCAGCAGTGATACCGTGGATACCTTTTCCAACAGGCGCGCGGTCCGCTTGACTTTGTAGGGTTCGATACTCTGCCAGTCATTGACTCCCGTATTGGTTGTAAATCCGATGATATAACCGGAAGATTCCGCAATTTTCGAGATGTCCGCCGTGATATAACAGGGTTCGCCAACGGGATAGGAGATGCTCAAAACAGGCTGGCCGATATGCTCCTCGATAATGAGTTTCGACAGGATCATTTCCTCTTTTTGTGCACTGGGGCCGACTGTCGTCAATACCCGGTGGGAATGGGTATGAGAACCAATGGCAATCCCGTGCTGGGCCATTTCCCGGATCTGATCCCAGGTGAGAATTTCCTTGTCCTGCAGCTCAGGGGGCGGCAACGCGACTTCGCATGCCTCGGAAAGCTCGTCCAGCAGGTACTTGGTGTGCTCATAGGGCGCCTGTTTCATCTGCAGTTGGAAAAAGGCAATGGCGTCGCTTCTCTGGTTTCCGAGCATGAACTGTTGGCCGGCATGATCGATGAACGGCTTGGCGCACCGCTTGATGAGATAGGCAATCGTATCCCACCAGGGAATCTGCCGGGCGTTAATCATCTGGGTCGCCACAAACAGCATGGCCGGTACCTCTTGGTGCTTGAGGATCGGATAGGCGAGTGTATAATTATCCAAGTATCCATCATCGAACGTGATGATGACGCAGGGTTGGGATATTTCGGGATCGGTGAATTGTCCGTCCTTGTAGTGCGCCAGCAGTTCTCCTTCAGACAGGATCTTTGTATTGTTCTTCAGCCATCTTATTTGTCTTGCGAATTCCTCTGCTTCCACCCCATAAACCCCATCGTCGAAAACCGGCGAGAAATGAGAATGACTCGGCCGGAGGCGATGATAATTCAAGATGATCAACTTGTTCCTCATCGGCAAGCGCTTGAAGAGGTTCACCAGATTGGAGTTAAAAAGGATATCTGCCAGAAACGCCTTTTTCCCTTGCATGATTGACCACTCTTCCTTCCAATAGCTCTTCAATGTATGATTTCGCTTCATCCGCCGTTAACGTTCAGACGGTCCTTCCCACGTCAATCGAATATTTTACTGTCGAATGCAAGGTTGCCATGTCTTTCGCATGAAATATTATTTTTACTGTTATATTTTCCTTTGTTACACGCGAAGAGTACGAAGGTGGACCTTGATTGTCAAGGAGATTTTGTGAAAGCGGCGAATGCCGGTAAGGGACAACCTGCCTCCGGGAATCACGCAGCAAAGATTCACGATCAGTCACATCCGGTTCATTTTTCTTTTTACCAAAGCCGGATGACTTAATTAACAATAATTTGTAATGATATTAGCCATCTTCACGTTGCACCGTTTTCTCAAGCCATGGCATTAGGGAATCGCCGATATCGTTTGACATCTTGTTACAATTCCCCTACATATGAAACAGTTGATCAGTTGTGTCCCCCTCGTCTCCATGATTTTGAACATGGGATAGCTCACCTATGGACTTAAAAGAGACCTTTCGCGTACGCGAGGACGTCGCGTACCGACATCCATGGGAACTGTCACGAGCGAGTTCGATCATCTCGGTTATACAAGCAAAACCACATTCAACGCGCTACGCCGATATCGGCGCCGGAGACCTGTATTTCACACGGGAATTGCGCCGCTGTACGGATCTGCCGGTCTATGCGGTTGATATCGGATACCCGGACGTTGAGCGTAATGCAGAGGTGATCTGCCTCCCAGCGCTCGATCTGCTGCCCGAAGCGGAAATCGACTGCATGATTCTGCTCGATGTACTAGAACACGTCGCTGACGAACGCGGCTTCCTCGAAGGTTTACTCATGAAACTGAAGCCATCGGGGAGCCTCGTGATCACAGTGCCGGCGTTTCAGTTTCTTTTCTCAGCCCATGATCGGTTCCTGGAACACAAACGACGATACAGCCGCAAACAACTGATCGCTGTTCTGAAGGAGGTAGATATCGTCGTCGACCGGTCTTTTTACTTCTACCTGTCGCTCTTGTTTGTCCGCCTGCTTCAGGTTTTTCTCGAAAAGACCGGAATCGACAGCGGAATCAACAAGGGAGCGGGTGCGTGGCGCTATGCCCGGCGGCATCCGCTCACCAGCATACTCACCGCCTTGTTGAATGCTGATTTTGCGATCGCCCGTTTCATGGGCGGTGTGTCGATTTTACTTCCGGGGTTGTCTCTATGCTGCCTATGCCACAAAAGATCTTCTTAGTCGTTCCGTGCTATAACGAGGCAATGAGGTTGGATATTGAACAGTTTCAGTGTGCTCTGGAGGGGCTTTCTTTCCTGTTTGTGAACGATGGTTCGACCGACGGTACACTCGCATTTCTTGAGGCAAACTACAAAGAGGGGATGCATATTCTGAACCTCGAACGCAACAGCGGCAAAGCTGAAGCGGTCAGGCGTGGAATGCTCCATGTGAAAAGCATTCCTGGATACGACAGGGTTGAGTGGATTGGGTTCATCGACGCCGATCTCTCGACACCTATTTCGGAAGTATTCAATTTCCTTCGTTTCAACGAATTTTCCGGGTACCAGGCCGACGCGATTTGGGGAAGTCGCGTTAAACGACTGGGCAGCACCATCCAACGATCGCCGTTACGCCACCTCTTCGGCCGCGCCTTTGCAACCGTGGTGGGGCTGTATTTCAATACGGAGTTTTACGATTCGCAATGTGGCGCCAAACTGTTCAGGAAGGAATTGGTCGACAGCCTGTTCCAGAAGCCGTTCATTTCTCGATGGATTTTTGACATTGAGATCTATCTGCGGATGAAAGAACACCGCATCATCGAATGTCCGCTCCAAGTATGGCAAGATGTCGGTGACAGCAAGATCAATATTCCGAAAATGCTGCCGCGGGTTCTGTACGACATCTGGAGAATCAAGCGGACCTACTTCCCACGCGGATAGTGTCTAGGTATTATTATTCCACTGACTCTCTCCATCCTAATTTCATTCCATAGTGCGTATTCCGCTGATTTCGCCACATGATTCCGAAGGAATCCGCCACCCCGTTCCGATTCAAAGCGCCATGGTGTTCCGATTGATTCCGCCACCCCTGGTCGGAGCGTAGCGACGCTGGTTTTTAGCTCTTTCTCATAGCTGATCCGTCAGGTCAAGCCGGCATATTTTTTCCTCAGTGAGCCTCCTTTCATGGACAGATTGATTTTGTGGGCGTTATGGACGAGCCTGTCGAGGATGGCGTCGGCGATGGTGGGATCGCCGATCTGCTCATGCCAGTGGTCCACGGGGAGTTGACTGGTGACGATGGTGGAGGCATGGCTGTGTCTTTCCTCGACGACCTCCAGGAGGTCCCTTCGTTCGGCGTCGGTCATGGGAGTCAGGCCGAGATCATCAATCACCAGGACATGCGCTTTGGCAAGCTTGTTGATGCTTTTCTTCTACAGTAGTTTGATAGGTCGTCATTGTACCGGAAGTACCTGAAGCTGAACCGGGAGACCGTCGCCGTCAATGAGGCGAAGATCGAAGAAGAAGCGCGGTACGACGGGAAGTGGGTCCTCAAGACGAACACTACGCTGACGGCGGAGCAGACGGCCCTCAAGTACAAGGAGCTCTGGCAGGTGGAGCAGGTCTTCCGGGACATGAAGTCGGTTGATTGTGGTAACTGAAAACTGACCCACTTAGAGGTGTTGTGGTAACCGAAAAATGACCCACCTCGGGACGACTCTGGTAAGCTGTAATGTTCAAGAACAGTTTACCGGAGGTGAGGAGAGGTGCTGAGGATGGATCAGTACAGTTACATCAGGACGGCGGTGCGGGTTTACCGGAAAGGGATACGGGAGTTGTCGGAAGAGACAGGCCATTCCCGGGTAACGATTCGGAAGGTATTACGGGAAGAGGCAAGAGGATATTCTGCCCGTCAGCACCAAGTTTATCCGGCATTGGAAGGATACCTGGAGATTATCGACGGATGGCTGGAGAGGGATAAGGGTCAGCCACGGAAGCAGCGCCACACGGCACGACGGATATACCACCGTCTGATGAACGAGCACGGGTATGCGGGGTCGGAGGAGGCAGTGAGGCGTTACGTCCGGTTGACGAAGCCAAGGTTAGGGCTTGACGGTCCGGAAGTGTTCGTCGTGACGGATCCGGAGTGCGGGCGGGAGGCGGAGGTTGATTGGGGCCGAGCCGGTGCGGTGATCCGGGGAGTGAAGACGCCGATCTATTATTTTTGCATGCGCTCGCGGTTTTCGGGGAAGCCGTTTGTCCGCGCCTATCAGTGTGAGAAGCAGCAGGCCTTTTTTGATGGCCACCTCCATGCCTTTGAGTTTTTCGGCGGGGTGTTTCCCGCCCTGGTGTACGACAACCTCAAGAGTGCGGTTCAGAAGATTTTGTCGGGAAGAGGCCGGATCGAGCAGGAGTCGTTTCAGCGGTTTCGAGCGTATTACACGTTTGCGCCCCGGTTCTGCAACGCGGGATGCGGTAACGAGAAGGGAGGAACGGAGGGTCTGGTGGGTTACGCCCGGCGGAACTTTCTGGTCCCGGTTCCGGATGTGGATTCTCTGGAGGAGTTGAACGAGCAGCTTTTGGAGGACTGCATCCGGTATGGCGATCACCGGATCGCCGGGAAAGAGGATACGGTCCGGGTTCTCTTCGAGCGGGAGAAGGATCATCTGCTGGCTCTGCCGGCCGTTCCGTTCAGCAATGTCCGACTTCTGGAGGGCAAGGTTGGTCATTACGGGACGGTGATCGCGGATAAGAATCACTACTCCGCTCCGTCGGGGTATCGGGGGATGAAGGTTCGGGGAGAGCTTTCGATCGAACATGTCGATTTGTTTTATGCGGGGAAACGGATCGCCCGTCATAAGCGGTTGTTCGGCAACAACAAGTGGTTACTGGAGCCGGATCATTACCTGGACATCCTCCAGCGCAAACCCGGGGCTTTTGACACCGCCCGGGTGATCCGGCAGTGGCGAGCGACCTGGCCGGAGGATCTGGAGCGCTTGCTTGCACGGTTCAAGGGGAGCCAGGGGGAGACGAAAGGGATCAAGGATTTTATCACGGTTTTGATGCTGTACCGGCAGCACGATCCGAGAGAGGTTGAATCGGCCGTCTCGTTGGTATTGGAGCACGGTCTTAGTCACAGCGCCGGGGTGAAGCAGCTACTTCTGCAGACGGCGCCGGATGAGAGATTCGATCCCTTGGAGGATTGGCCGGCGACCCCGGTGCATGACGTCTCTGTGTATGGGCAGTTGGGAGGTGTGCTATGACGGAAGGAACGGCGGTTCTGTTGGCGCATCATCTCCATGAGCTGAAGCTGGGGGCCATGCTCAAGCAGTATCCATCCCTGGTCCGCCAGGCGCGGGAGACAGGGCAGGATTACGAAGAGTTTCTCTTGACGCTGGCGGATACGGAGATCCGGACCCGTTCGGAGAATCGGCTCAAGCGACGGATACGGGATGCCCGCTTTCCCCTGATCAAGACCTTTGAGCAGTATCAGTATGAATCGGCCCCGGACCTGGACCGGAGGCTGATTGAAGAGCTCAAGACAGGCGAGTATATCCGGGAGCGCCGGAACGTGATCTTTACGGGAAAAACGGGAACGGGCAAGACCCACCTGGCAATCTCCCTGGGGATTGAGGCCTGTCGCCAAGGAATCCGCAGCCGCTTCGTCACGGGCTCCGAACTGGTCAACGAACTGGTCGAATCCCGATCGGAACGGGCGCTGAGCCGGTCGATCCAGCGGCATGCCAAAAGCGGCCTTCTGATCCTTGATGAGCTGGGGTATGTTCCCTTCTCCAAGGAGGGCTCTCAGCTATTGTTTCAGGTTATGGCGGATCGTTACGAACGGGGCTCAATGATCGTTACCACCAACCTCGGCTTCGCGGACTGGACCCAGTTGTTCGGCGATCCGACTCTTACGGCAGCCCTATTGGACCGACTGACCCATAATGCTTTCATCATCAACTGCAACTGGGATAGCTTCCGCTTGCGGGAAAGTCTGAAGAAAAAGAAGAAAACCGCTCATTGAAGACAAGGGGTCATCACCTCGGGTGATGACCATAACTTTAACCTAAACAGGGGTGGGTCATTTTTCGGTTACCACGGTGGGTCATTTTTAGGTTGCCATTACCAGTCGGTTCTGGACACCCGACCCATCTTCCATAAGGTGGATGAAACCATCCGGGGTCATGTCTTCTGCAGCTTCTTGGCCCTGGTCATCCGGAAGGAGTTGGATCGCAGGCTGGCGAAAGCGGGTCACTGTTTCGAGTGGGCCGACATCAAGCAGGATCTCAAGGCCCTTCAGGAGATCACGATTGAAGATCGGGGCAAGACGCTCGCCATCCGTAGCGAATGCCTCGGGACCTGCGGAAGCCCTCCCGGCAGGCCTTGTTGGTCAGGGCGCAGGCCAGGAAGGTCTTTCCCGCGCCGGTGGGGCCGGTGATGATGATATTGTGGTGACGCCTTACCAGTCGCAGGCGATGAGGCTCATCATAACAGACTGATCGATTCCCCGCGGGGTTTTGTAGTCGATAACGGCTTTCATTGGGTTTATCCAGCGTCTATTATCCTCTCCCCAGGGGGTGGCGGAATGGATCGGATTCCCATGGCGGAATCAATCGGAATCGGGTGGCGGCTTGTGCCGGAATACGCACCATAGGATGATAATTAACTTCCAGGTCCCTATTTCGACTGACCATTACAAGGGTCAAGTACCATAGCAACAACATCATCAAGACTGGGAAATTAGATAAAATCGGGTGCAAATTTGCTAACTGTTTCCAAAATAGTCCGTGAATATTCGTAAAACTGAGGGCTGTTAATAGAAGTATCACCAGCTTATTAAACTCAGAATAGTTCCAATAAACAATGACGATGGCCCAAACCATGACCAGCATGGTCAAATGATGATACCAGGTCAGTGGCGCAATCAGATGTGTAGCAACAAGAAGCAACACAAATTCAATCTCGAAACGGTGATCATCAGGCTTGCGTAGAATTGCCCCGACCGTGATTCCCCCTATCAATCCCGCTGTCAAAAAATATATTATCAACCCCACTGGTTCAGAAATACCTGTCGTGAAACGGCCCACACACCCATTAAGATTTTGTATAGCCAAACCGACATTCAATCCAGCATGGGTTCCTATATTTACAATGGGCATAAACTGAGAGGTTGTGGCGGAAACGCCAAACATAAGCATACTCAACAAATTAATCGCCAAAAAACCAAGCAGAAAACCTCCCAGCGTTTTCCATCTTCTCCGCCAGATCATAAGAGGAATGAGAGCCATTGCAAAAGGCTTCAACAAGATACCCAGCGAGAATATCACCCCCCCCAAGAGATTCAAGTTCCGCCTAAAACAATATAGCGTCAGAACCGTCATGAGTAATACAAATGGGTTAACCTGACCAAGATTCATGGAGGTCAAAACAGGGAAAAAGACTATGGTAGTTGCCAAGATAGTACGTTGCTTTCTTTTTTCGGTAGTGAAGGAGCAGAGAATTAACGCTGACATCAACACAGCTAATCCGCCCAGACAGATCCAAATCGCCGCTCCAAGTCGCAGTGGCAAATAGGTTAAAGGAATTAATAGTAAAGCCGTAAACGTTGGATACAAATATGGTCCCGTATGGGTTACCACACCTAATTGCTCTGCTATCCGTTCATATGCACTTGCCGGCATTGTATAGACGTTTTCACCATTGACAAGGGCGTGAGCAGAAACAAGATATACATAGTAATCCATAGATTTATCATTTAGAACAACATATCCCGTGAATCCCATATAGAGCACAACACCCATTGCGGCAATGACCATAAGCCACTTATCCCTGGTAATGATTTTCATCATACACGCCTCTTATCATTTCACTGCCGCAGTTAGGCATATCTAACTCACTTACATTTACCCCGTACGGCAAGGGCATAAAAGTAATATCCCTTATAATAACTACCGCCATAGCCAAATGAGAAATCAACACCCCATGCACCATACATAATTTTAGCGCTTATGGAAGACCAGTAATGGGCCGTCTTGATGTTGGGGAAATAATCGTTACTAATAGCTGGCAAGAAACGATCACGGCTAACCAATGAAAAAAGTTCCACCTGGGTTGGCAGTCGCCAATCCGAATAGCCTCCGAAATAGTCTACATTCAAGGCGCTTAAAAAACTTTCGGTGTTTCTAATGCCATTTTTAGAACCCGCGGCTCCACCATTTGTGGTGGGATTGCTGTCGTACCAAGTGTATTTGTTATCGGCATCGTGCGGATCGGAATAATTTTTCACACCATCCATATTTTGCTTTACTTCCCATATAAGACCGGAATTATTGTCTCTTACCATTCCCCAGTGAGAAGCTGAATTCGGCAAAGGATTGCCTTTATTGTCCAGTTTTGTGTACGAAGGAACTATTTTATATTCATGATATTTTCTGTCTTTTTTCGAGTGAAAAGCATGATTGTCGTTAAGAAAGCGCGTGTATAAACCGAAGGCGCACACAGTCAATACTAGACATCCCAGCAGTCCAATGCTCCATCTTTTCATTACAGAAACCTGCCGTGATCAAGTGGAAATTGATGGAACCACATTAAAATTTTTCAGGTCAGACTATTTCCGGGGATATTTTCACTTCATGAGCATTACTAAATGCGGCTAGAACATCATCTTCCCATCCAATCTCATCAAACCATCTTCCGCCAATTTCGCGATTGGCAGGAAAGGCTTGATTCGCTACCCCGTTGAATAATACAGCATTATTTCGATTAAGAATCTCATCACCGAGCCTCTCTATTTCCCTACGTCGCTCCTTTTCATCCGATATGCAATCCGCCTCATGGACAATATCAATAAACTCAATAGCATCATCTATTTTATGGTTAAATTTTTCGACCCATGAAGTTGGTAAGAGACCAAAATCGGCTTTTCCTTCCATTAATAACCTCACAGCCTTATATCCAACATGAACCAAATCGTTGCGAGTCAGCCTCGTTGTTTCATAGTTGATACGGTTTATAATTGACGCACGCGTCATAGCCATACGATGTTCTTCAACGGTTTTATAATAGACGTGATAACCGTGTTTTTGGGGATTTTCAAAGAAGGTTGATCCTGGATCCAAAAAAGGTATCATTGGACATATCACTGGATTGACCGCCTTTCCTTTAAACAGCCGAAGAAGACGTCTGCAATAATCGACGGTTCCCATTACCGACTTCTCATCTTGCTCAGGCATCCCAATAAGATACCAGATGTCAATCCTATAAATCCCTAGGCCCAAAGCTTTCTTGATCCAGTGTTCCATTTCATCGTTCGTATAGACGCCCTTGCCAGCCTTTCTTGCAATCTTAATATCATGGCTTTCCGGTGAAAGTGCGATTACCGTGCGCTTGTTTGCTTTCACCATTTGTTTCAATACATTTTCAGACGTTAAATGATATTGCTCATAACCAACAGATTTGAAATTCGTTTCTCTCACTCTATTTATGAAGAAATCCATACTTAGCTTTGTTTCATTATAGGAACCGATTGAATAGAAAAAATATTTATCAATCTGGGGAATCTTACTGAAAGAGTTAAATTCTTTTTTAATCTCATGAGGTTGCTTACGGATAATCGCTTTTTTTTGTTTATATATCCGTCTGAATGCATCTCGTGAACCACCACACCATCCACAGTTATATGTGCATCCTATATTTTGCGCACTCAGAAACTCAAGGATCGGCGATATTTGTTTCGTCGCTGGGATTGATCGCTGCTTATCCCAATCTATACCACGACCATACTTCTCTGGAAAATGTGATATTCCATTATCATAAAGTTGTCCTCCCCGTGATTTCCACAGCAGGTTAGGCACAGTATCAAGAGGTTTGTATCTCTTCAAAACTTCCAACAAACAATTCATGGGCTCATGGGTATCATAGCCTCTCATCACCATATCGACACAAGGATATTTAATTAACTGGGATGCATAATAGGTTGCCGATATTCCCCCGAAAATTATCGGTATATCTTTCCTTATTTTTTTAATTTGCTCTGCAAGGGCAAGACTTCCCTGCACATGCACCATCCAATGAAGATCGATTCCTATTAATAACGAATTGAACGCGCTGATCAACGCATTCATGTCTGTGTGTGGGTACCTTAATAGCAATGTGCTTATATTGATTATTTTTATATTATAAGAACGATCGGCAAGAAATCTTTTCAACGTCATGAACCCAAGCGGAAAATATTCATAAAGTGGCGTAATCGGAACATCGCCTGATGTACCAAGAAACGGGAAATACATATCTCTTCTCTGACGGAAATCATAAATACTTGGAGCATGCAATAGGATCAGATCTGCCTCTAATTTTGACACACCTTTTCGCTTATTCATAGGCTTCCACTCCCTAATTTCAAGAGTCTCCCCATTGTCAAGACAAAAAAAGGACAACTCATCTGCAACAGTTGCCAAAAATAAGTACTGGTACTTTAGATAGATGGGTGCCTTGAAAAAGTTCTTGGCACCACGAAATGCTTATATGAAAACGGCATCCTTTGCCAACGATCCTGAAAGTTTATCAGCTTGTTGAAATATTCTTATATTCGTGGTCATGGTATCGCCAGAAATTTTTCCTGCCAAGCTGTTGGGTCAGGTTCTTTGCCGCAAGTATGGATGGCCGGGGCCGAGTATATGACAACATCTTTGTCGAACGCCTCTGGCGAACGGTCAAATATGAGGAGGTTTATCTCAACCAGTACACCATGGTTTCCGATGCTCGCAGAAGCCTGGGGAAACACTTCCTCTCCTACAACTTGGAGCGGATTCATGAATCTCTGGGGTATCGAACTCCCTACGAGATTTATGTCAAGGAGCGGTTAAACCTAAAACCCATGCAGGCAATTAACATGCGCCAAGTACTGCCCACTTTTTTGTCTTGACAAGGGGGAGGCCCTTATCGTGCACCCTTTTAATTACCGAAATCGATTTAAGACAGATGTGATTGAATATATTCGGTCAAGCTGTTCAATGTCCGGAAATTGTCGATGTCCATATCCTCTTCGGCAACGGCAACCCCGAATTGCTTCTCGATGAACAGCACCAGTTCGATCAGCCCCATCGAGTCGATGATGCCATCCTCGATCAGTGCCGTCTCGTCACCGAGGACACCCATTTCCTTCTCGTGCATGATCTCGGTAACGATATATTTTTTAAGCGTATTTTTGATCTCCATGTCCACCTCCCCTTGATTCATCCGACTCGTTTGTCAGACAACATTTTCCTGTCTATCTTACCGGTGGATACTTTCGGCAGGGACTCGACGAACGCGATCTCTCCGGGAACCATGTAACCCGGGATCCTCTCGGCAAGGAATTTTTCGAGTTCCCCGGCGCCGATCGACCCCTTTTTCAGGGGAACGACAAGAGCCTTCAGCCTGTTGGTGATCAGTTCGTCGGGGATGGCCACCACCACCGCTTCCTTCACCTCCGGATGGCTGCACAGATTGGTCTCTATCTCTCCCAGTTCGATCCTGTAGCCGCGGCTCTTGATCATGTGATCCCTCCGGCCAACCAGGTGGTAGTCGCCCCTTTCGTCCAGAAACACGATGTCTCCTGTCCGGTACATCCTGTCCTGATACTCGGAAATGAAAATATTGGGAACGAAATGAGCCTCTGTCTTCTGCCTGTCTCCCCAGTAGCCCTGTGCCACAATGGAACCTCGGACATACAATTCACCTTTCTTATGAGGTTCCTCTATCCGCTGGAGATTCTCATCCAGGGCAAAGACCTCCGTGTTGCCGCAGGCCCGCCCGATCGGTACGGGCCTGACCTGATCCTCCGGCAGATCCTCAACCCTGTGGAAGGTGCAGACATTGGTCTCCGTCGGTCCATAGAGGTTGTAGAACGAAACGCTCGGCAGGATGCGCATCAGCTCGCGCAGGTACTTCACGGGGAATACCTCTCCTGCAAACAGGAGCTGCCGGAGAGCGGGGAATTCGAAGCTGCTCATGCTTCCGTGCACAAGCATATGGACGAGGATCGAAGGGACGGAGTACCAGGCGGTGATCCTGGCGTCCTGGATGAACCTGATCAGCCTGCGGGGAAAGACGGAGTACTCCTCGGGAACCAGACAGATGGTGGCGCCAGCCTTGATGCTGGTGAAGATATCGAAAATCGACAGATCGAAATGCAGGGGGGCATGGCTCGAGACCCTGTCCGCTGGCTGCAAACCGAATTCGTCGAAGCTCCAGTTGACGAAGGTAAGGGCGTTGAGGTGTGAGATCATGACGCCCTTGGGGGTTCCCGTCGATCCGGAGGTATACAGGATGTACGCCAGGTCGGTCCCAATCGAAGCCGCCGGCGTCGGCACTCCCTCATTCCGTAAAACGGCGTCCCAGGAGATGACCTTTGCCGGCAAGCCGGCCGGTATCGCTGTCTCTCCGTCCGTCACGATGACGACCGCAGGCGCCCCCTTCCCGGGTTGGAGTTCACCGATTTTCTCCACTTTCCTGGTCGATGCCAGCAGGCATCGCACGCCTGCATTCTCCATGATGTACGCGATCCGTTGCAGCGGTGCATTGGGGTCCAGCGGGATATAGACCGCTCCGGCCTTGAGGATACCCAGAATGCAGACGACGGAGGGTATGGATTTGTTCAAGTAGATGGCTACCCTGTCGCCTCTTTTTACCCCGTTCTCACGCAGGGTCGCGGCAAGCTTGTCGGTAAGCCTGTCCAACTCGCGGTAAGAGATCCTCTCGTCCTTGAAAACAACGGCCTCTTTGTCCGGGAAGCCCTTCGCGGCATTAATCAGCAGGTGCTGCAGCAGGTACTCCATCATCGCCCTCGCAGTATGAGCAAAACGATCACAGCCCCAGGCAACGGGCAATGATATTCCGCTGGATCTCGGAAGTGCCCGAATAGACCGTCCCTGCCAGTGAATCGCGCATGTCCCTCTCGAACTCGTATTCCGTACTGTAGCCGTATCCCCCGTGGATCTGCATCGCGTCCCGGCAGGATCTGACCCATGCCTCGCTGATGAACAGCTTGGCAATGGCGGCTTCCATGCCCGCCTTTCCCTGGTTTTTTTTGAGCCATGCCACCTTGTACAGGAGCAACCGGGCGGTATCCATCCTGACCTTCATATCCACCACCAGATTCGCTACCGATTGGAACTGCCCGATCGGCTTGCCATACTGCGTTCTCATCTTGGCGTAGGCAACGCATGCTTCGAGTTGTCTTTCCATGCCGCCGACGTGGCCGGCAAGGATGCACGCCCGTTCCCACTCTATGGCATCATTGAATACCGCCGCACCGTTGCCCGGCTTGCCAAGGAGGTTTTCAACGGGAACCTCGCAGTCATTCATAATTACTTCGGCCATGGGGGCCGTTTTCAATCCCATTTTTTCTATGTTCTTGCCTACCGACAATCCCTTGAATCCCTTCTCCAGGAGAAAGGCCGTAACTCCCAGGAAGCGGTTCTGCTTATTGACGGTCGCAAAGACGACAAAGAGCTCCGCCACGGGCGCGTTGGTGACAAACGTTTTCGTGCCGTTGAGAACGTAGCGGTCGCCGATCCGCTGCGCGGTGGTGCTCAAGCTGAAGGCATCCGACCCCGCATCGGGCTCGCTCATCCCGTGCGCTCCGATGATCTCCCCCCCCGCACAGACCGGGCAAATATTTGTTCCTTTGCTCCTCGGAACCGAACCTAAAGATGGGCATCTGCACGCTCCACATCTGGGCGTTGATCCCGAAGATCAGACCGCTGTCCTTGCATCCGTATCCCAAGCCCTCCATAAGAAGCATCGTGGTGGTGATATCCGCGTTGATGCCTCCGTATTCTTCGGGGAAAGGCAACCCCTGAATGCCGAATTCAGCGCACTTTTTCCATTCGTCACGGGGGAATGTTCCGTGCCTGTCTTTTTCGATCAACTCGCGGTTCAGTTCCTTCCTGGCAAATCTGATCGCCGCGTCTTTCGACGCCAGCTGCTCGCTGCTCCAACTGAAATCCATGGATTATTCCCCCTTCGTCTGACCAGGAAATTCGCGATTCCCACAAACGACGCCCTCCGTAGCGGACGTATGAATCAGAAATCCCCTTTTCTTAAAAAACTCCAGCGAATACATCGTCTTGATTATCCTGAAACCGAAAACCAACCTCGTCGTCATCAACATCGGTTTGTTCCACTCTGCTACGACCCCAATCGCCCTCTTCTTTCCCGCTTCACAGGCCTGTTTCAGCCAGAGGCTGATGAGTTCGTATCCGACAAGATCCTTGCGGTACTCGGGGAGCACGTACAGATCCAAACCGTAGATTTCATCATCAGCGGGCGTGATGGTGAACCCGAGATTCCTGTCCTTTTCCCGGCAGGAAGTCAGCCAGATATAACCTACCGCCTGTGAGCCCATGAATCCGACGATGCCTGTCACGCCCCTGTTGATTCTGTCCTCGAAGACTGAACTGTAATATTTCCAGGGGAGCCTGTGCTCTTTGAGGGTCTCGAAATCACCCGGACCGGCAATCTTGAATTCGACATCGATTTTTGCCTTGATGTACGTTGGCTCCCGATCCAGATTCCTTGCGACCACATAACTTTTCCTCAGGAAGACAAGTCGCTCCGCGATCCTGCGGCCACCCCACTTCACGGTCAACGCAACACCATTCACTCTGTAATGATTTAATATTTTCCCTATCACCGTCACTCACCCACTTTTAACGGACAACAATGGCTCAACTTCCCCCGGCGTGGAAATGCCATGTTCTTAATACATAAGGCTCTTTTACAACCGGATCATTCCATGGTCTTTGGATGCCTCCCGTGAAGCCCTTTCCGCAATAGCTCCTGAACTGCTAACGCCCAGCGACCGATCATTGTACAGGCAATCATTGCGTCATACTCACATACCGGTTGGCCGCCAAATTCTTCTTTGAACGCGTTTACTCGCAATAGAGAATCGTCTTCATTCCCTGCATACCAGCCACCCATATCAAACTGAGTAAATCCATACCTCTTATAATAAAGTATGTTTTGCCAGCGTAAAAATCGGTTCGCCCTTCCGATGAGATGGCGTTGGGCGCTGTTCAGGCCTTCGATTCTAAAGAGCGAAGCCGAATGATGGACGCGGGCGCGTTCTCCCGCGACGATGATCACATGATAAGCGAGTATTTCTCCAGCGGGCCCCACAGCCCTTGATAGTTCAAGTATGGAAGCATTTGCCATTCGTTGCAGCATGTGCAATTGAACTGAAATATTTAAAATGGAGCGAACATCTGCCTTGGATTCAGAGAATCGACTCCAGAAATGAGCAAATTCATCCAAACGCCCAGCTTCTCTGCAATTCAAGCGTTCAATCGAAATACCTTCGCGTTCCGCCCGTCTCACCTGTGTTCTAGTGTTACTGGATAACCGGGACATGAGTTCCGTCTCAGTGGCAGATAAATCAATGAGCAACGTCCAAGACTCGTTATTACGGGCGTTTTTTAGGGGTGCCGGAATGCTGTGAAGCTTTGCGATATCCGGCATCGCTGTCCCTGCAGGACGCTGATCGAACCAGTAGTGTTTCACCGTTACAGGCCATTGCCTGCTGACAACATCGCCACTGATGATTGGTTGCGAAGTCACTCAGGGCCCCTCTTCGATTTTGCACTGTAATAACTGTGTTCTCACCCCGAAATCTATATGCCCAGCATCGTGTCCACATTGCGGGGAGCTTTGTATCGTTCATAAAAAAACCGCGCCAATCCAACCAGAAGCGGGATAGGATCATCGGCCGCGGCGCAGGCAAAGATCTTTTTCCCCCTGAAGGGCGTAGAAAGCTCTGAAAACGAGAAAAGCCCCCGGCGAATTCGGGATAGCTGGTAATGCAGCTCATTGATTTCATCAATCCACAACACGCCTTCCGTCGCCGGCCCTGCCGGTTCGACATTGCCCTTGAGCAGGTCCAGATAGGCCAGGTGTTCCATAGGAACCCCGCAGGCCTGGGTCAGCAGCGTCATGGTGACGGACCGGGTGTTGATTTCGATGAGCTTGTACTGACCATCGCGCGGATCATGCTTGAATTCCGGTTCGGCCAGCCCATGATAGTTGATGCTTTTAAGGAAGTCCACGGCTGTCTGGATCGGCTGGGAGCGATGGATGGTCCGGCAGAGGGTTCCAATCCCAAAGTCTCTGGGAAACTGCCGGACCTTGTCATAGCCGCAAACGCCCAGAGGGACGGACTGGCGGCTGAAGTAGGAATAGAAAAGAAAAAGTGCATTTCCCGGAACGATTTCCTGTAGGAAATAGTCCAGTCCCGTTGTCTGGAGCTGCTCAACGGCGGTCTCAAATTCCACAGGCGAATGAACGACGAACACCTTCTTATGGAAGTGAGTGATAAATTCATGCGAATAAGCCGCTTTGACAATGAATGGATAGGGAATATTCGCCGCAATGTTACGGGCTTCATCCGTGGTTTCAGGAAAGTAGGATCGGGGACAGGGGATCGAGCGACGGATCGCCTCCTGGAAGAATCGCTTCTTATTCACCAATAGATCGACCGTATCCCAGGGTGAAAGCGGAATCCGATAGTAGGTCTCAAGCGTATCCCTGTGCCGGGAAAGGGCCATGACTTCTGCATCCCCGGTGGGAATAATGACGGGTTTATGATCCAGGCCCCGCCCCCATTCGACAAGGCATTGAACAAAGCCCTCTGCGGATTCTTGAGGATGAGGGCAGGACACACGCCGGGAAACAAACCGGGAGTAACGAACCATGCTGCGGCGATCGACATCCAGGAGTGTAATGGGAATGCCCCGCCGGGCCAACCCCCTGACCACCCCCAGGGCGTTAACATTATGAATCCCTGAAATCACGGCACTTTCATGTTTTAGACCGGCTTCAGAATCGGGGTTATCTTTCATCTCTAAAAAAGTCCCTTTTTCCACGTCATCAATTTGTCGGTCAGAACGGTGATGCAGGTATTCAGGTCTTCCGTCCGAAAGGCCCAGATGATGCCCAGGTAACACAGAGATGCCGCTGTAGCGGCAACCGGAACGGAAACCAAGCGAGAGACGGAGGCATACTCGAATAACGGTACAATGATCAGTCCGGTTCCCAGCATACCGGCGGCACCAAGGATCATCCTGGAGAAGCTGGAAAATGTCCGGTACAAGTCGCTGATCCCCAGATTCTTCTTCAGCAGGAAAATGAACCAGATCGAAATGATTCCCATGGTCACGCTGGTGGACATGGCAATACCCTGAACGCCAAAGTATTGCATGAACAGAAGGTTTAAAAACACATTTAGAAAGATCGAAACGATCCCCATATACAGGAGGGCTTTCGTATTTTTAAGGGCCGCGAAGAATGTGCCGTTAATGAAGGTATAGGCGTAAAAAAACAGCCCCAGGCTGTAAAAGACCAGGGTTTGCGACGTCTGTCGCGCGGCTTCCTGATCGAATGCCCCCCGTTTGAGCAACGCAATGACCAAGTCCTCCGAAAACAAGATCATCAGGCAGGTGATGGGGATGGTTATGAATCCCACAAAAATGAGGGAGTACTTGAAAATGTTCCGGAGATTGTCAAGCCGGCCGGCAGCGACTTCTTCACTGATATACGGGAAAATGGCTCTCGAAATGGCGGCAATGACCACCTGGACGGGCAGGTCGTTGATCCGGAAGGCATAGCGAAGGGTTGAAACGGCTCCCGCGGGAAGCTGGGTGGCCATCGCGTGATCCACCAGCAAGTTGGAATTTGCGATCAACTGGCTTCCCAACATGGGAATGGCCAACAACCAGAGGGCTTTCATTTTATGATAGTCGAGCGACACAGGGGTACCGTACTGAAATCCTTCCCGCCGCAGTACGATCCCCATGTAAAAGGTTTTTAGCAGCGTCCCGATCAGAAAGCCCCATACCAGGACATAGACATCCAAACCCGTATCATAAAAAAGCAAGATAATAATCGTGATATTGACGAATATCGGGGCAACGTAGAGATGGAAAAACAGCTTTTTGGCGTGCAGGATTCCTCTTAACAGAATTCCGGCCCCATCGATGAAAATCAACAGGACCAGCAGCCGCTCCATGATGACGGCCAACTGCCTTTGCTCCGGTTCAAATCCATAACCGATCAAACGGATTATTCCTGGGGCAAAGATAAAGCAAATCAAGGTGATCATAGCAAAAAGAAGCGTCGTCAAATAAATCAGCCAGGTGGCCTGGGAATCCGCTTCCAGAGAGGAACGATGACGCCATTCGAGATAGAGGGGAACGAACGCTGATGCCAAAGCACCCGATAAGATTAGGATGATGGTCCCCGGAAATGAAAAGGCCAGGTTGAAGGCATCCAGCGACGCCGAAATGCCGAAACGCTGGGCAACCAGCACTTCCTTGCCGATGGCCAGGATTTTATCTATCAACGACCAGATGATGATGATGGCGCTCGCCCTTCCGATCTGGCTGGCGAGGCTTGGGGATTCACCCATCGGCTTCACACGAATCAGGCTTGGATACCACAGAAAAATCCGGTGTTTTTAGCCACCCTTTTCTTCTGAGGGCGGGGATCAAATACTTTTCCCCCAGGGTTTCGAGTATCGCCGGCAGACTCGCGGGACTGGCCGCTTTCAGAAGCATGTGCATGTCACGGAACCTTCCCCAGTCATATTTATAGGCATCCCCATCCCGCTGGAAATCGATGATCTTGGCCTTGTCCTGATCGAGCAGCCATTGCATGACATGCCAGTTTAAAAGTGTTCCGGGAGAATAGCGGGCATATTCTTGCCGATACGCTGTTTTCAGCATACAGGCATAGGCGCCGTTGATCGCAAAATAGGCCGTAGCGATCGGAACGTACCCTTCGCCAATGTAACGGGCGGCATCGCCTTGAGAGACGGGCAGGAATCCATCGCTCGATTCTTCCGCTTCGCCTTCTTTAAAATAAAGCGTAAACAGGCGCAATTTGCCCTTGGCCAGTAAATGTTCAGCCAGGTTGCAGTGAAACAGCGGGTCGCCTTCAGCCTCTTTCCAACTGCCTCGATAAACCGCGTCATAATGATCCATGGCGGTGGATACGGACTGATCAGGATTGCAAGTCAGAAGAATCCTTACTTTCCCGTCGCAGTTCAACCGGTGGAGGTACCTTTTGATATGCTTTCTTAAGCTATTTTTCCGGCTTTTCCAGTAATCGTCAGCGCTTTGTCCGGGATCGAAATCAACGATGATGTTGGCATACTGTTCGACCTTCCGCATAATTACGGAGTTTTTCTCGAATGATCGCTCCATAGCCAAAAGCAGCGGATCCTTCGACGGTATGTATTCAAGATAGGCAATGTCCCAGAGTTTTCGACTGGACAGCATGTATTTGACCGCCGCATCGGCCGCCTCCGCTTCTTTTCCTTTCAGGACAATGCCTCCGCGGTAGGCAGAATAGATATTTCCGATGAATTCAAGGCTTCTATGATTGATAAACCGTGGCCGTTTTTTGATGATCCAGCAGGGCAGAATGGCGACAACACGCTCCTCGTCTCTGATCGTGAGAACGAACAGAGAACAGTCGGGCTCGATGCAGAAACGACATAGCGCGTCATACCAGTCAAAGCTGTAATAAAAATTCTCTTCCCGGTTTTCTGACCGTATTTCCTCCCAATCCTGTCGCAATGATAAAAATTCTTCCACCGTGGTGGCCACTGTTACAGTCATAAACTGCCTGCTCCCCGTTCCGGAGGCGAGTAGCGTTACTGCTTCCCGTCGCGGTCTTCATCATTTTTGAACGGTCACTTCAAATTCCACTCTTCTGTTAATGGCACGGCCTTCAACTGTCTTGTTGTCGGCAATCGGCTTGAGTTCTCCATACCCCACGACCCGGATCCGCGAAGAGGCGATCCCTTTTTCGATCAAATATTGACGGACGGCATTGGCTCGTCTTTCCGAGAGCCTCTGGTTATATTCAACCGAACCGACAGAATCCGTATGCCCTTCAACGGTAACTGGTGCAGTGGCATGCTGGCTCAAAAAAACCACATGCTTCTCCATCTCCGGGACAGAAATCTTCTTGATATTATGTTTGTCAAAATCAAAGTGAATGATGGGCAACCGGATCCTCGCCATCGCTGTCTTCTCGGTGACAGTCTCCTCCGCTGCAACCGGCAACTCGACAGTGGCATTTTTCACCCGGGAGGTATACAGGACCGTGGCGTACAACTGCGCGTCATGATCCAGCCAAAAGGCGACCCCTTCTTCATCTAGAACGTATTTGTACTTCATCGCCTTTCCGCTATTGTAAAACTTGTACAGCCGCTTGTTCCCCGGAAATTGAAGCGGGAACTCTTCCTTGATGCTGCCTGTTGGGTCCGATTTATTTTCCGTTTCAGTAGTAACCTTGGTCTGGATGATCGGGGATGGCTGATAATTGAGTGTCCTAACTTCTAAAGCCTTTCCAAATTCTTTTTCAATATCCGCTAGCTGAATGCCATGCATCGGCCTTTGATTGCCTAAAGAACCTTTAAAGCTTTTGGCGAGATAGATCTGTTCAACCTGATCGTGCCGATTGATGAAGATGCTTAAACCCAAAGATTCATATTGCAGACACAGGCCTTCGCTTTTGATGATGTCCGGGGAGCCGAGTGTTTCAATGACCTCTTTTCGCGGCATGTCCAGACTGATCAGGCGAAGGGTGTCCTGAAACTGGATGCTCAGCGTTGTAATGGAATGTCCTCTAAGAGGAAACGCCAGGATCAGAATCCCGCATATTGCGGCAATGAGGGTTTTCCGAGATTGCATCGTTATACTCCTTTCTCAATCTCAATCACGCAACATTCAAATATTCTTTCGAAGACAATCATTCGGCGATCGTTCAATTTCACGGCATCCTTCCGAGCTTGTTGCCCAATCTGTTCTGCGACCTCCCGGTGATTCCATAGGTACCCAATGTGTTCCGCTAACGCCTCGTCGTTTCCCGCATCGAAAAACAGGGCTGTCTGCTGATGATCGGCGTATTCCTTCGTGGCCATATTCGCCGTGATGATCAGCGGTCTGGCCAAGGCCATCACCTCCAGCATACTGAGTTGTCCCGCAGAAATTCGGTAATCCTGCAGCGGTAAAACGACGATTCGACTGAACGCTATCCACTGGATAAGTTCCTTCTCCGAAATCCGGTCCCTTATGATGGTAACATTCTCCGGGATAGGGTGACGGGGCTGATAACGTGCAGACAATATATAGGTATTGATGTTCAAGGAGGCAACCGCCCGAACCAAGGTATCGAAATCGCGGTCGCTGTTTCCGTAGGAGAAAATGTAATCTTTTATGGGGCTAGCCGGTTCCTCACAATAGGACAACGGGGGGATTAAGGGCAAGAATGCAATCCGACTTCTCGGAATACCAAATAATTCACTGTAAATCTTCTCCTCTTCCGAAGATGTACAGAAGAAAAAGTCAATCCCGGGAATGGCCAGTTTCAGCAATGCGATCTTAATGCGATACCACCATCCCTTCTGTGTTAAATCGATATGAAAATCCTGGATGACATGGATCGGCGGTTTTCCGGGATTAGTGATTCTTTTCAGAAGACCATAGGAGATGCCGATGCGCATTTGCCAGGAGATGATCACATCGAAACGTTTTCTCCTGATCAATGCTTGGTACGGGACGTAAAATTCCGATAAATACTTTGACAGGCGATTCAAACGGCTGAGCATCGGATGGTTGAACGATAGAGGCTGCAGAAATTCGACATGCTGTACAGTATTTCTGAGAAAACGGAGAAAAGGCCATTCCCCTGCTTCCTTCCAATTGATCAGGATTAATATTTTTAGCTGAGATATCATTATGCTGAGTTGCCTCGCAAATCACTCTGAATAATGTCAACGATTTTTTTTGAATACCTTTCCATGGTGTGGGTTGTCAGAACCGTTTGCCTGGCCCTCCGGCCGATTTCAGCGGCTTTTTCAGGATTGGAAAAGAGAAAGTTTATGGCATCTAAAATTGCATCAGGATTCTTCCATGGTACAAGTAAACCGTCGAGGCCATCTGTGATATATTCTTCCGTCGTAATGGTTTTCGTAATGATGACCGGTTTTCCATAACACATGGCGCTGATCAGAGTCGCCTCCGCTGCGGGGGAAGATGTTCTCTCCAAGGGCAGGATGACCGCTGCCGCCCGCTCCATCAGATCGTCCGCAACCTTCCCGAATGCATTACGATACACGGTTACATTATCAGGAATATCCCTGTTCTTGAAGAAAGTATCTGTCGTGGCAACAACAAACCGCTTTTCACTTTTTTTTGCCGCCGCCATCAAGGTTGCAAAATCCCGGTAACTTAGGCCCACGGAATAGAGATAACTGTCCGGTTTAAAACCACTAAACTCAGGGGTTTTTTCAAAGACCAGCGGGAAGGGCAAGTGAACCGACTGGTCTTCCGACAAATTGAACCGTTCCTGGATCAACCGTTTATAGCCGTTTGACATATATCCAATTTTATTAACCCCTTTTAATGATAACGCGACAAATCGCCGGCGCATTCTCTCCAGAATGGGGTTGTGTCTTTCAACAATGACGGCTGTCAAGATAAAGATTTTGGGAGATTGAGAAAATGTAATGCGTTTGAGCAATCCCAGGAACATGCCCATTACTTGCTGCCAAACGATGATATAATCATAATCATTGCGAATGTTAAACGCTTTCAGACTGCCCCATAGGCATTTGGGCCAATGCGAAAATATTTTTCTTACAGGCGTCCACTGGGACTGGTGAAAATGGATCCCCATAATGTCGCAGTCCAAGCCATTCTTTCGCAGGGATTCGAGCAGCAAAGATCCCTTTTCCGGCACCCAGTCGACCAGCAGCAATGCGCGGGGATCCCTTTTCATTTCAGCCCTCGCCCTGCATCGTTCAAGAAAGCACAAAGCAGGCGCAGAGCCGTTTCAGGTTCGCCGCAAACGGATTGTTCATAGATGCCGGCATCCACTGAATCACCCATCAACTGACCCCTTTTCCCGCTGCCGGAGAGCCTATCAGCGCCTCGAAAGCCCTGGCCATTTGATCACTGCTAAGACTGGCATGGACCATCTGCATCGCATTACGACTCATCTGCTTCTGTAGCTTGGCATTTTGCAGCAACAGGATAAGCTTCTGGGCCAGCGCCTCCGGGTCATCTACGGGAACCAGAAAGCCTGTTTCATCGGGAATGACGATCTCATGCATAAAACCGACATCGGTACAGACCATGGGTATGCCGGCAGACATCGCTTCGATGGCCGCAACTGACAGGGTTTCCTGCTGCGGATAGGAGGAAAGACAATTGACGTTCACCGCGGCCAGGATATCGCCCAACTGACGTTGAAATCCCAGGAAATGAACCCGTTCCTCCAGCTTCAGTTCGGCGGCAAGGTCCTCCAGAAACGACCGCCGGGGACCATCTCCGATGATCAGGAAATGGCTTTCGGCCACGGCCTCCACGACCCTACTGGCCGCCTGCAAAAAGACATGGTGGGCCTTGTCCGGGCGAAGTGCGGCAATAATGCTGACAACGGGACTTTCCGGGGGGATGCCCAGACGGATTCGGGCTTCCTGGGGGCTCAGCTGCGATTGAAACCGACGAGGATCGACACCGTTGTAAATGGTCCGGATCTTCCGGCGGGGAACCTTTTCTTCGCTGGCGATGTAATCGGCATGCCCTTTGGCGGCAGCGACGACATGATCGATCCCAAGATGCAGAATCCGGCGGCCAACCATGGTCAACTGGTGATAGGGATATTTTTTGAACGTCTCGTTTTCCCAGTTGATACACTTCCGGACGCCGGCGAGTTTCGCCGCCAGCACCCCGAAAAAGAGGGTATTGAGATGATTGATCAAGAAAACAACATCGGTTTCAAAGTCCTTCAACAGCCGCGCCAGCCTGAAAATTCCCGTCAAATCGAACTTGGAGCGGATAATATCGGTGGTTACCGGAAATCCCAGATCGAGGACCTCTTTTCCCAAAATACCCGGTTTTCTCAAAAAGAAGATGTGGATGTCCAATTTTTGCCGATCGATATGACGCAACAACTCCAGGAGCAGTTGTTCGGCGCCGCCGACGGTCAGATGGGAAACGACGACGGCGACACGGGTTTTGGGGATATCGGGCATGCGTGCTATCTCCGGTCGTAATGAGCGATGACGTTTTCAAAAAGGTTTACCAGGCTGTCCATTTGGACCTTGATGTTCAGCTTTTCCGTGACATCGGCCTGACCCGCCAGGCCCATCCGGACCAATTGATCCTTATTGGCGAGCATCTGGTCCATTTTTTGCGCCAGATCATCGCAATCGTCTGGTTCAAACAGCCGTCCGGTGACCCCTTCCTGGACCTGTTCGGGAATCCCCCCGATACGGGACGCCAGGACGGGTGTTGCATTGAGAAAGCTTTCATAAACGCTGATCGGCGCATTGTCGTACCACCGACTGGGCACGACACTGAACAGGGCCTCGGCGATCCAGCGCATCAGGGTTTGTCCAGACTGAAATCCCAGAAAATGGATGCGGTCTCGCGCATGCGGCTCGATGAGCCGTTTCAGGCGTTCCTCTTCGCCGTCATAACTCCTGCCGATGATATAAAGATCGACCGGTGGGTTGAGTTTTTGAAAGGCGCCGATCAGGGTATCGAGCCCTTTCTCGTAAGAGAGCCTGCCAAAGGAGACGATATAGTTTTTTTTGTGCCAGGTCTTATCCGGCTCGGTCGTTCTTTCAATCGGGTATTGGAGCACCTGTATCCTGCTCTCGCTCCTCCTTTCCCCGTCTCTTCTTCCCTCCCCTTCCCGGTCTCCCGGTTTTCGCCTTTTGACCTGTCTTCTTTCCACCGGATAGGGCAGCAGATGCAGCTGCTTTTCGGAGATCCCCCCTTCGATGAGTTTGTTTCTCATAAATTCACAGGGCACCACGAAGGCATCCACCAGCTTGTATATCCCGAGCAAACGCTGCATGTACATGGCAGCGACCCGAACTGTCGATGCCGCCAGATTGTTCTTGACGCAGCGATACCGGATGCCGTGATAATACTGTCCCCTCACGCACAGGGAGCAGGGCTTTCCGTCGCGCAGCAGGGAATAGCTCGGACACAGCAAATTGTAATCGCCGATCTGCATCACCACCGGAATGCGATGCCGTCGGAAGGTATGGATGATGCTCGGCGACATGTAGTTGTAGATATTCAGAATGTATGCGATATCCGCCCCCTGAACCGCCCTGAGCAGCCGACTCAATTTGATTCGGGCTTCAAAAGAATAAGTGCTGCGATCGAGAAAACGGAGAATGTTGGCAGGAGAAAACCGGATATTTGCCCAAAGCGCCTGTTCGGGATCGCCGGGAGGCGCCAGAAAGTAGTCCTGATAGGGGGAAGGCCAGGTGGCGGCGTAGCGGACGCTGAAGGGAATGGTCTGATGCCCTCTCGCCGCCAAGTAATTCATCACGTCATAGAGATATTTTTCGACGCCGCCATTCAAAAAAAAGTATTTGTTACAGAATACGATCTGCATTTAAGGGTTGTCCCCCAGCTCTACCCGAAAAACACCGGTCCCGTTAAACCCGACATACCCCGCGGTCGGTTCTTGCTCCGTCAAGGTGATCACATTGATGTTCACCTTCGGAATATCCATGGGGATCTGGCGAAATGTCCGCGCACCGTCGGTGCTCGCGAAAAGCCCTTGGGTGGCCCGGACGTCATAGCGAAGCGTGCCCGCCAGAACAAGTCCCGCGCGCTTTGGGTGAAAGGCTACGGCATAAATGGCCGTCTGCGAAGCGGCAGCCGCAGAAGCGGTCAGGGGAATCTTGATCTCCTGCCAATTTTTTCCTTCGTCGCTGGAGAGAAGGAGCGTGTTGCCGGTGGAGCCCGCCAGAATCCGGGATGGCGTCTTGGGATCGATGGCCATTCCAAAGGTAAATCGCTCTCCCCGGGTCACACGCTGCCAGGAGCCGGCGCCATCGGTGGATTTGTATACCCCGCCGGCCTGTGTGCTGGCAAACAGCGTCCTTGGCGATTGCGGGTGAACGCGCAATGCCCCCGGCCCTTTGATATAAGGGGTGTCCAGGCCCTGATTCATCGGAGTCCATTTTTTCCCTCCGTTTACCGTTTTATACACGCCATATCCATTGGTTCCCACATAAATCGTCTCCTCGGAAAGGGGGTCCAGCTCCACGTTGGTTGCCAGTCCATCCACGTATCCCTTCTTCGGAAGGGCTTCCAGAGGTAGCGAAAACCCGATATCCCTCCAGGTTGCCCCGGCGTTTCGCGACTCGTAGAGATGGACCCGCCCCTTTTTGTTCCACGGATTCATCAGCAGGACCATCCGCGAGGAATCGCGGGACGAGATTTCGATTTCCTGGGCGTGGCCGTCGGCGACACCATTCATGGCCCGTCGCCAAGTCTTCCCCGCATCTTCGGAGATCATCAGCCCATTGTCCGCGGCGCATAGATAGAGGATGTTGGTGTTGCGTGGGTGAATCTTCAAGTCATTGATGCAGGTGTTTTGAAGCCCGCGATGTTTTTGAAGCCAGTGTTCCCCGGCGTCGGATGTCCGCCAGAGGTTCCACCAGTCCGTCATGAAGAGCGCCGCGGACGTTCCGGGGACATGGGCCATTTTTTCAACACCGGCCAGTGTATTGGTCCAGTTGACCGGCGCCTGAGGATCTGTTTGAAAGGGACGGATAGATTTCCAGGTCGATCCGCCGTCCTCGGTTCGATAGTCCTGAAAAGTCTGAATCGTTTTCCAGGTCGATCCGCCGTCCTCGGTCTTGTAAAGCAAATGCGGCCAGCTTTCCGGGTGCGAACCAAGCAGGACCAGACCCGGTTTGCCCGGATGAACAAAGAGGGACTTATAGCCTTTGGCCTGAGGCTGACCAGAGACCGGCCGATTCTCCCAGACACCCGCCGTCTCGTTCCACCGAAAAAGTCCCTTCTGCTTTTCCACGGCGTAGAGGGTTTTTTGCGAAGCAGCGATATCCGTGATCTCCACGGAATCCGGCATGAACCCCTTCAGGTGCTGTTTCCAGCCTTGCCCCTCGAGACGATAGACGCCGCGGGAGGTTCCGGCATGGAGATATCCGTCGTAGACGGCCAACCCATTGACCTTCACCGTCTCCAGTCCCCTGACGGACTGGGGAGGAGCTTTCAAATTCTCCAGGGCCAGCCTGAAAAGCCCCTTGGCATCGGTTCCCACCCAAAGTGAATAGCGGGTGAAGAGGAGTAAGGTGCTTCCAAAAAAACGCGAGGCGTAGCGGGTTTCGCCGGACAGGCGAAGCCAGGTATCGGCTTGATCGAGGCTGTAGTACAAACCATCGTCGGTCAGGGCAACCACCTGATGGGGGGCTGCCGGGTTGACGGCGATATCCGCGACGGCAAAGCCCTCCAGCCCCTTTCCCTTCAGTTCAAATTGGTTTCCGCCATCGCGGCTCCTGAAAATCCCGGCCACATCCGATCCGACGTAAATGATTTGAGGATTCGAGGGATCTACGGCCACAACCGTGAACCGACCACCGCCACCATAGCCAACGGGGTGCCATGACACTTTTCTGCTTTCCGCACCGGATGCACTCGCAATCAGGCCTATCGACAGGACGGCCAGGATGGTTCGTTTCAAGAGGCGCATCATTTTTTCAGTTCCTGCTTCGGCTCCAGTTTATAAGTCCTTTTACCATAAATTTTCGCACTGTACTGGACAAAGGCCTTTTCAACCGGATCGTATCCTTTCATCCACACCGTTCCCGAAACCGAATTGGAGTGGATCCGAAGCTTCAGTCTCCCCGCCCGGGCATTGACAAGGGTGGGAAGAGCCGTTTTTTCTGCATATTTTTTCCCTTCATCGCCGAGCAATTCCAGTGCGCCGGTGTGCCGGAGAAGCTCCGGACTCATAAAAACGAAGTACATCGGCACCGGCTTGACGAAGGTTCGCTTGATATCGCAGGTGATCTCGTTCGCAATCGCCGTCATTTCTGAATACTCGGAATTCCAAAACAAACTGTTACGGGAATTTGTCTTGGGAAATCCGTCAATGGTAAGCTGGTAAGGGTTGATAGCCCCGGGGGCCGGCGGCATCAGGGTCAACAGGGCCAGGGCCCCGGAGAAGGTTTCGTTCATGACCGTCCCGGAGAGTTGAACAAGGTATTTCTTTGAGAATTCCGTGCCCTCGAGAAGATCTTGCGCGACTAAGCCACCAGGGGCAAACCAGAGCCCCAGGATCATGAGGATTCCAATCGAAACACAACGCGAAAATAATCGCATAGCCGTTACGGCCCCTCTTTGTTCTTCTGGGCTTGGCACCAATTCCAGGCCGTTGAAATGGTCTCCTTGATATCGATGAACCCGGGCTTCCAACCCAACAGCGAATAGGCAAGGTCTGCCTTGGCCACCAGCGCCGGGGGATCTCCCGGGCGCCTGCCGACCGTTCGGTAGGCCACCGGCTTACCCGTGACCTGCCGAACCGCCTCAATGACCTCCAGCACCGAATACCCTTGCCCCGTTCCCAGGTTTGCACACAAGCTCTGGCCGACACCCGTCAGGTATTTCAAGGCCAGGACATGGGCTACGCCCAAATCCGTCACGTGCACATAATCCCGTATCGCCGTACCGTCCGGGGTGCCATAGTCGCTCCCGAAGACCTCCATATCCTGCCGTTGCCCCCACACGGTTTGCAGCACGATAGGGATCAAATGGGTTTCGGGATCATGGTCTTCACCGATTTTCCCTTCTGGATCCGCCCCGGCGGCGTTGAAATAGCGTAAAATCGCGTGACGGATACCGTAGGCACTGCCATAGTCCCGGATGATCTGCTCCATCATGAGCTTGCTGCGGCCATAGGGATTGATTGGAAATTGCGGATGGTCCTCGGATATTGGAACCTGGCAGGGGATGCCATAGGTCGTGCAGCTGCTTGAAAATATAATGTTTCCACAGCCATGCCGACGCATCGCCTCCAAAAGCGCCATCGATCCGGCCACATTGTTCTGGTAATACATGGCCGGGCTCTCAACAGATTCGCCGACATAAGCATAAGCGGCAAAGTGGATGACGGCTTTCGGTCGATACTCGGTAAATATGTGATCCAATGCTGACGTATCGGTGATCCCGCTTTCGACGAGGGGACCCCATCGCACAGCCCACCGGTGACCACGCACAAGATTGTCCAGCGAGACGGGTAAATAACCCAGCGCTGCAAGTGCCTTGCAGGTGTGACTGCCGACATAGCCGGCACCTCCGGTAACCAGCACTGCTTCCGTCATCGCAAAGCCTTCCTTAATTATGTGGTTTGGGTAACCCTCCTCCTTCCTGGATTACACAACCAGCCTTTTGTTGGTGGCGAGTATATGAACGAACCATTCTATTGTCAAGAGAAAATGGTCACAAATCTGAAAAATATGCTTGACATTTAATTTTTTTTATATATCCTCAACAAAACTGGAATATTCTGGAAGATTCTGGGAGATATCTTAAAATAATAGACTTATCAGGAAGGTTTCTCACATGAACAACAATCTTCTGAAAATACGGCGTATTGCAGAGGGGCTCACCATTACGGAGTTGGCACGTTTGGCCAATCTAAGTACCAAGATCATCAGCCAAACCGAGCGTTACTTGACCGACCCCACGGAGGTCACCAAGAGAAAGATCGTTAACGGATTGAACGCTGCACGGAAAAAGGGTGAAAAACCTTACGAGTATGAATATATCTTTCCAATTTCCAACCCTGAATGACAAAGGGATTGGTTACCACCGTCCTTTTTGCTGTTTTTTGAGCAGCGGTTTGAAGGTATTTAGGGCAGGAGCAGTGATGATATTTGCAAAGGAACGGATTCTTAACCCTTTCGGCGCTCTGGCGCTGGTTGTGTTCGTGTGGCTGTTTTTTTTATCATCCTGCGCCCATACGCCTGATGACCCGTCTCAGTTCGACGCTCACGTCAAGACCGCCCAAGATGCCGCCCTACTTAAGGATTTGGAAACACGGCTGACAGTGACTCCGGAGAAGGCCGCGTTGCATCCGGGCTACCAGATCATCAATAACATCGCCGTCCCCTATATCCCGGAATACCGAATGGGGCCCGGGGATGTCCTGGAAATCGTTTATCATCTCAAATATGAAAAGACCGCGGACGATTATCGCCTTGAGGTCCAGGACAGGATCAGTATTAATTTCCCTTTCCACCCCCAGTTCAGTTCATCGGTGCTTGTTCGATCCGACGGCAAGGTTACCCTGCCGATCATCGGCGATGTGCCGGTTGAATCCAAGACTCCGATGGAGCTCGCCGCGATATTGAATCGATCATATAGAAGATACATCACGGAACCGAATATTACCGTCGCGCTTGAGGCATTCAATGTCAAGATCGATGAACTGAAGAAAGCGATCACCACGGCGGCCCGGGGACAGAGCAAGATCGCTCCGGTTGCCCCGGATGGCCGCATTTCCTTTCCGATTATTGGCGGCATGCAGGTGCAGGGATTCACCGTCGCCCAGGTCGAAAAAATGATCAATGAAAGCTACGCCGGGCATGTTCGTAACCTTAACATTACATTAATCCTTCTGGAAATTCACCATCCCAAGCTTTATATTCTGGGTGAAGTAGAAAGGCCGGGGGCGTATGACATTGCATCGGTTCCGAATGTACTCAATGCCCTGACGATTTCTGGAGGATTCAGGAGAAGCGCGGAACTTGAAGAAGTCGTCGTATTTCGCAATGAAGGCCTGGAAAGGCCCATTGCCTTCAAGGTGGATATTCGTTCAGCTTTACGGACTGGCATTGCCCTGACGAACATCAAGATGAAGCCGGGCGATATTATCTATGTGCCCAAGACACGAATTGAAGAGAGTCTCGACACCATCGAGCAAATCTTCACCAGGGGTATTTACGCCGTATTGCCTTTTACGACCAGTTTAGGCGCCAGTTATAACTTAAACCCCCTTGTAGGGCCGAGGGAATAGGGCGGTATCCTTATGCAGAACCTGTTTCGAGAGTTTGTCTTTATCCTGTTTTACCGGTTGCGCCTGATCATCCTGGTGTTTCTGACTGTTTTCATCCTGTCTCTCGTCCTGGCGGTAACGCTTCCGCCTGTCTATCGCTCCACGGCCAAATTTTCACTGATCATTCCGCAAACCTTCGATCCCTTGCAGCAGGAAAGTTCCTTTGATTACCGGAACCGGATGCGACGATCTCTTCAGGATCAAAAGGAACTGGCGCTGTCCAACCGTGTCCTGGCAAAGGTTGTTCGTGAACTCAACCCGGGAATCAGCAGGGAGTCACTGATCACCAAACGAATCAACGAACTCCGGGCGAATACAGATGTCGTCCCGCCGGGCGGTGAAACCTTTGAAGGCTCCAACGTATTCATCATCGAATTTACGGACAACAACCCGGATTACGCAGCCAAGGTCGCCTCGTCCATCACCCGACACTATGTGGCAACCTATAGGGAGATAGCACAGACCAAAACCGATTTTTCCCATTCCTTTTTTGAGGAACAAACCGAAATCCTTAAAACGGATATGACAAAAAAAGAAAATAAAGTCCGAGACTTTGAAACAAAACAGGCCCTTGCCCTGCTTGAAATTCTGAACCTCGGGGAAGGAAGAACCAATGCCGAGGTGGGACCCAATGCACTGTTGACCCAATTCCTTCGAAGTTACCATGAGCTTCAAACGGAGCTGGCCGGTCTGCAGGCCTCGATCGCCTCCCTGGATCGGGAGAGTAATCAGAGTGGCATTCCCGTGGTCCTCCCGGAGATGGAGGTGACGGGACGTGCCATCACTGTTTTTAAAAACAAGGTGGCCCAACTGCAGATTCAGTTGAACGAAATGAGGCCGCAGTTTCAGGAAAATTTCGAACCGATGAAGCAGATCGAACAAGAACTTACAC
>Ga0351930_1013_pt1 | contig 34004 bp, 26 predicted proteins | sample BONcelT113001E10_FD_205823 | JGI IMG/M metagenome (GOLD analysis project Ga0351930, IMG submission 205823) | Enriched cells from coal bed in the Powder River Basin, Montana, United States - BONCAT cells T11 rep2 HSBNCT.T11.300.1.E10 ...
TCCGAGCAACGTTTCCGCATAGCCCAGCTCACGGGCCCGCTTGACCGATTCATCGATGAAGCGCCTCACTCCGTGGTAGCGCTCGAAATAGCGCTCGATCGCCGCCTTGGCGATTTTCGTGCTGATCCTCAGCCTCTGCGACAGACCGAACGAACTCATCCCGTAGACTATTCCGAAATTGATCATTTTCGCCTGCCGGCGCATTTCGGGAGAAACATCCATGAGCCCTATCCCGAAGATTTCGGCGGCGGTCCTGCGGTGTACGTCCTCGCCCAGCCGGAAAGCCTCCGCGAGGCTCAGGTCGCCGCTGTAATGAGCAAGCACGCGAAGCTCGATCTGAGAGTAGTCGGCCGACAACAGCAGGTTGCCGGGCGCGGCGATGAATGCCTCCCTGATCTTCCTGCCTTCCTCCGACCGGATGGGAATATTTTGCAGATTGGGGTTCGAACTGCTGAGGCGCCCGGTAGACGTGACGGTCTGGTTAAAAGAGGTGTGGATTCGCCCCGTGTCGGGCCGTATCAGTTTTGGCAAGGCGTCCGCGTAAGTGCCCTTGAGTTTGGACAGGGTACGGTAGCTCAGGATCTGCTCGGCTATGGGGTGTTCCGCCGCAAGCTCCTCCAGAACGCCCACATCGGTCGAGGCCCCGCTCTTGGTCTTCTTGGTAACGGGCAGCCCCATTTTATCAAACAGAATAGAGCCAAGCTGTTTTGGCGACTGGATGTTGAATTCCTCGCCCGCCATTTCGTAAATGAGGGCGGCTCTCTGGTCCAGCGCCTTCTGAAACTCCGAGGAGAGCCCTTCCAGCTTTTCGGAATCCACCATTATTCCATGGTATTCCATTTGGGCAAGGACTTCGGTCAGCGGAAACTCGACAAGTTCGTAGAGTTCCATGAGCTTGCTCTCTTCCAACTTCCGCTTCAAATACGGAATGACACGCAGAGTGGTTTCCACGTCGCAGCACCCATATTCGGCTGCCTTTGCCATGTCGAGTTCGGCGAAACTTATCCGGGCTTTGCCCCTTCCCGTCATTTCCTGGTGCGAGGAGATATTCTCGCTGAGGTATTCCGCGGCGATCCTTTCCAGGGCATGAGTCTGTTTTCCGGGATCGAGCAGATAGCTCGCGATCATCGTATCGAAGGCCATTCCGTTGAGTTCGATTCCATGCCCTCGCAAAACTACCCATTGAAATTTCATGTTCTGGCCGACTTTGAGCGGCGCGGCGGCGCTGAGGATCGGCTGGAGCGCGTGCAGGGTCTCGGCTTCCGTCAACTGGTTATCCGAATCTGCCCCGCTGTGGCCCACCGGGATGTAGTAGGCCACGTCGTCTTCCCAGCACAATGCTATCGCCACTATTCCGGCATCCATGGCATCCGGCGAGGTGGTCTCGACTTCGATGGACACCAGCGGTTTTTTCTCGAATTCACGCAGGAGGGTGGAGAACTCCTCCGGCGTGCGGATAATATGGTCCCGGCGGGTGGTTCGCACGGTTTTGGGCAGAACCGGCTGCTCTTCTTCGAGGTCTCCCCATTCGCGCTTTAGAGTTTCGAGCAGGGTCCTGAACTCGAGTTCCTCGCACAGCCCCAGCATTTCTCTTCTCAAAGGAGGCGCCGGCGCAAACTCATCGATTTTCCGCTCGATTATGACATCAAGGCGCAAGGTGACCAGTTCGCGCGAAAGAAATGCGCTTTCCCGTCCCAGGGCAAGCTTTTTCCTGAGCGAATCCGGCGAGATCGAACCGAGGTTCCCGTAAATGGCTTCAAGCGTTTCCCACGACTGAAGCAATTGCCGCGCGGTTTTCTCCCCCACTCCCTTGACCCCCGGAATATTGTCGGAAACATCGCCGACCAGCGCCAGGTAGTCGACCATCTGGGCCGGCGTCACTCCGAACCGCTCCTTTACCACCTGTTCGGTGAAGAGCCTGTCGCTTTGCGGGTCCCACTGCCGGATAGCAGGGTCCTGGATCAACTGGTGCAAGTCCTTGTCCGATGAAACGATCACGACATCCAGGTCCTGGGCGGAGGCCCAGTGCACGAGCGTGGCAATGAGGTCATCGGCCTCGTAGCCTTCCAGCTCCATCTGGGGCACGCCCGAAAACTGGACGACCTGCTTGATGTAGGGGATCTGCGGGACCAGATCCTCGGGCATGGTCTGCCGGGTGGCCTTGTAGGTATCTGAAAGGTCATGCCGGAAACCCCGTCCGGGGGCATCGAAGACGACGCAGATAAAGTCGGGCTTGCGCTCGCGAATAACCTTGAGCAGCATCGTGAAAAAACCGTAAACGGCCTGTGTCGCCATCCCCTTCGAATTGGTAAGCCGGCGGATCGCGTAAAAGGCCCTGTAGATATAGGAACTTCCGTCTATGACAAAAAAGGTCTTTCTGCCGGTCTCACTCTGCTCGCTCATCGGTCCCTTTCCAAAATAATCCGGAGTCCATGCATTTCGAAAACCACAACAACAATCCAGCCTGAATAGATCGTCCTTTGCGGAGCTATTATTCGTTGTGCCTGCCGGGGCAGACATGACCGTTCGCCGGGGTGACGCTAGTCTGGCTGTTGGCCAGTGGTTAATTTGATCTCTTTTGCATCACCCTCCGAGGGGCCTCGTTTGCCCCTGGCCGGAAGCCCCGGTGGCAGGTACTCAAGGTTGACATTGCTCATCGCATGAAAAATATTGCCGCGGACCTTCGGGTTCTTCCTGTAGAGATCGTCAAGCATGAGGCGCATTTCAGACCTGCTGTTCCTGCCGGCCGAAGGGCAGTTGGAGGGCAGCACCGGGATATCGAGGCGCTTGCACATCCTCGTGATGGTGGGTGCGGATATGAGCGAGAGCGGCCTGATAACGGTGACCGCTCCCCCGAAAAACTCCTGCTTCGGGACCATGGAAGCAACCTGGGCACCGTAGCAGATGTTTATGAAAAAAGTCTCGATCATATCGTCCTGGTTGTGGCCGAAAGCGATCTTTCCGCATCCCAACTCGCGCGCCTTGGTAAAAAGAGCCGCCCGGCGCAACCGCGCGCAAAGGAAACATGGATTTTCGCGGTTTTCCGGTCCGTGCGCCCTCACTCCGAAATCCGTCCTGAGGATCTCATACCGGAAACCTTCACGGATAAAGTAGGACTCGAGTTGGTCCGCGCCGACCGAATCAAACCCGGAATCGATGTGGACGGCAATAAGTTCGTAATCTATGGGAATTCGCCGGAGCCGCTCTCTGAGCAGCCAAAGCAGGAGCATGCTGTCCTTTCCCCCCGATACCGCGACTGCGATCCTGTCGCCTTCCTGTATCAGTCCATAATGGTTGATCGCCTTACCCAAAAGCCTTCGTATCTCGCGGTCGAGAGACGCCATCCAGTCTCATTCCTCTTTCTTCTTTTGGTATTAATACGGATTTGAGTTCAAGATTTACCTGATGGGTTCCGCTTCGCTTCACCCATCCTGATATGGATGACGGGAATCAATCAGATTCTTATCCGCCCCTTGAGCATGTAGGATGGGTGGAGCGAAGCGAAACCCATCGTCCTTGGGCACAACTTGAACCCAAATTGGTATAAATCGATTGTACTGAACCAACGGATCAATCCAATTGGCAAACTTGAATTATAACAGATTTTAACGGCTTTTCGGAGTCCATTATCCTGGAAGGCAAGCGGTCCGGGGCAGCGGCCCCGCCCGATTTTTGAAACAGATCATGAATGGATCATGAAAACGCCATTGAAGCATTGAAGCCGTGAGGCTTTCGCGGCGCGCGGGCGCCCTGCCCGACCGGTTTTTCAAAGGCGTGCCCGCGGCAGGTGCGCATGCGGGTGGAGCGAGTTCGGAAATAACGCCCGCTCCGTTGTTCAATGCTCGAATTGGAGGTGGACCCTGCAGCGGCCGCCGGCGGCCTCCGACTTGGTGGAATCCGCGTACTGGCGTACTAGGAAGCCCGAGAGCCTTGCCAGGGCGTCTTCATCTTCAAGGATGTCATCGGCCGGCGGTCGTGTTTCGGAGAGATGGAGCGCCACTCCCTCATAACGCACGTCCAGGGTGAGATTGAATTCGTCAAAGCTAGCCACGGTAGAGATTTTTCCGGTTGCGAGGCCGAGAGCGGCAACAGATTGGTACAGTTCACTCAGTGCAGCCATCGCCCGGTGTACGACCTCCTTGCGAGCCCCCCAACTGCCGCCCGCGTTATCGAAGAAGTCGTATATTTTATCCTGGTCCAAGCCGTCCGGTTCAAGCTCGAGGGTCATCCTCGACGAGATGCCGATCCGGAAAACGAGGTTAAGACAAATAGCCGTCACCGCCGCCAGCGCGACCGATGAACCGGCTATCGGCTTGAGCACGACTGGAAGCCCGGCGTAGAGTTCAGGAATGGTTTCGACGCTCAGGGCCATTATCAGGGAGAGCCCCGTGACGAACGTTTTCCTGGCGTCCAGCATCCGAGTCATTATGATACTCCAGCCGGTAACGATCATGAAGCAGGAGGCATACATGGTTATTGCTCCGACTACCGGCCCTGGCATGAGAGTAAGCAGCGATGCAATTCGAGGCAGAAAGGCAAGGCTGATGAAGATGACTCCAGTGGAGTAGCCGATGTACCTGCTGGTCGCGCCGGTGGCATAGGCCATGCCGATATTGGAGGAGGAGGAGGAAAGCCCCGTCCCACCCATCATACCGGCCGAAAAGGTGCCAAGGCCATCGGCGACGAAAGCCCTTCCCACCGAATTGATGTCCACCCGTTTCCAATCCGCGTCATTGATCTTCTGGCAGGACGTTATATCGCCCGTCAGTTTTAGCGCCGAACAGACGGCGGCTATAAGGAATGGTACGAGGAAGCTGGGGTCAAACGAAAAGCCGGGATGTTCCAGGTGCGGCAGGGCAATAAATGGGAGGCTGCTTATCTTGTCCAGGTGCTCGGCGGGTATTACGTCCAACGAATAGGACAGAACATAGCCGGCGACAATCGCGATCAGAATTGAAAAGAGCCGCAAAACTCCCCTGCCCCATACGTTAAGACCCACAATGAGTCCCAGAGTCACAAGGCCCACAATAAGAGCGTGCCCGTCCGGCTCCGTATGGGCGCGGCCCATGCCGGCAAGTGACCTCACGGCATGGGGGGCGAGAGCGATGCCTACGGTCGCGACTACCAATCCCGAGACTTCGGGTGGAAACAGGCTCCTGAGCCGGGGTACGATCCTCGATAGAGCGGCTTCAGCCAGTCCCGACAGCGCCGTCATGCCGAAAACGAGGGGGAGGCCACCGACACCGGCCGCATGTACCGAAGCCTGAAAGTATATGAACGAACTCGTATGCAGGCAAAAATAGCCGGAACCAACTCCATAGCGTGGACATGCCTGCAGAATACTCGCAATTCCACCGGCGATCAGTCCCACGTTGACAAGCGCTTCGGTTTGGGAAGGACCCGCGCCGACCGCATGCGCGAAAAAGATCGCGGCGGTGAGGCTTGCCACCAGCAAAACCGCATGCTCGAGGCCAAGGATTACCAAAGGAAGCGGCGGGACGGGCTCATCACCCGCATAGATCAGATTACCGGGCCTGCGCTCATTGCCTGTTTCTTGTGCTGATGCTTGTGCTGTTTCTTTCAACCATTTACCTCGTGAAAACTCACAACTTGGCGCGTGCGCCGGGACCTCTCTCGCTCACCCCGGCACATCCAAGACCAGCCGGATAAGGGCCATCAAGGCGGCTCGCTAAACTTTACCCCGGGAAAGCACCCCGTAAATGGCGCCCGGTGACCTCCGATGTTCCATACGGCTCGGCCCTGCCCCGAATCGCCCACGGCCATGCCCGGAACCGCGCAGTGCCCTGCCTGGAACCACGCACAGCCACACCTGGAATCGATCGAGTACTGGCCTATACCTGGAACCACTCAAGGCCCCGTGGAGCCCCCACGGCAATACCTGGAACCACGCACGGCCCTGCCCCAAACCATGCACGGCCAAACTTGGAACCACGCAGGGCACTGCCTGGAACCACGCCTTTGGAGCGACTGCGGGAGAAAGTATGCAGGGATAAGGACTCGTCTTGATACCACACAAACTATCTATTGTGGCAGCTTTTCTCCGGCGACGCATCCACCACTGCCCCTTATCAAAGGGTGCCGGGCGGGGATTTGTCTCGACCGCAAAACCGCAACCAAACAAATGGATTCCCCCGTGAACAGCCTCCACAGCCATCCAAAGCAATAAATCCAAGAAAAAGAATGCACGACTCATTTCCTGTTGACTTAATTTCGCGCTTTGGTATCATGGCGATTCTGTTTTGGGCGCCCGTAGCTCAGTTGGATAGAGCGTCGGACTTCGAATCCGCAGGTCGCAGGTTCGATTCCTGCCGGGCGTACCACTCAGACAGTCGCGGGCCGCTAGCTCAACGGTAGAGCAGCTGACTCTTAATCAGGAGGTTCGGGGTTCGAGACCCTGGCGGCCCATCAATAAAATCAAGGGGTTACGGTCGAAAGGCTGTAGCCCTTTTGGTTTTTTTGCCAAAGTTTTGCCAAAAGTCATCTTACCCAATGTTACCTATGCTCTGGAGTATACGGCACTCAAAAGTGAACCGTCCTCTGTCCCCTTCGAGTTGGCAACGTACTTCGCATAAACCTTTATGATCATCTCAGCATCACGGTGCCCCATAACCTTAGCAATCCACAAAGGATTTTCCCCCAAGCTGAGAGCCATCGTCGCAAAGCTATGGCGGGTTTGCTTCATCTCCCTAATAGGCAAAGAGGCTTGCGTAAGAGCAGGAATCCAGACTTTCCTTCGCAGGTTGCTCAGGTGCACTTCACAGCCATTCGGGGTGCAGAAAAAATACTCACACCCAAACTGGTTATGAATCGCCCTCTGAGCTTTCAGAGCGTCGAGCATCACTGGGGTTAGCCTGATTGTTCTTCTACTATATTTGTTTTTCGTGTTTCCTTCGAAACGTTTGCCATCCTTATCAAGGGTGATCGCCCGCCGTATGTGAAGGAGACCCCTTTTCCAGTCAATGTCCTCAGGCTTTAACCCAATTTGCTCACCCGGTCTGACCCCGACGCGGAATGCAAAATCAAAGTAAGGCTTCCAATGATCTGAAAGCTTTTCTCGAAGGGTCATCTGCTCCTCAAGGCTGAAGGGAACGATCTTATCGGAAGTATCATCTTCGGGTAGTTTCTCGAAGCCGAAAAACGGATCGAAGTAGAGTAGGAAGCAGGCTTCGCAACGCTTATCCTGCCTCCCCTCGTCGATTCCGGACATGAAGTTTTCCCTCATCCGGCTCTGTTTTGTCTATTCACTATGCACCCTTCACAGGGCTGAGCCGCGGCGGCCTGAAAAGCTCCAATCCTGTCTTCATGAGCTTTTTCAAAGGGTCTGGTGTAAGACACTTGCTCCGGCGCTGACTAAGCCTGTTGGCCCATCGGTAAAATCTCGCGACGACAAACCAGTCCATCTTGAAGAAGATGCGGTTGGGATAGCCACATGAGTTGAAGTAATTCCGCCAGCCACGAACGATCGGATTCACCTTGGCGATTAATTCGCTCAAAGTGAGCGATGTTCGGTGTTTGACAATATCCCGTATGGCTGCCTTGAATCGTTGCTGACTCTTCTTGCTTGGCTGCACCCGAAGATACGGATTGCCATTGGGCCAGCGACTGGCGACCATTTTGAACGTAAACCCGAGAAAGTCAAACTCGGCTTTTTGCTTTCGCATATCTACCACACGAGTCTTTGCTTCGTTAATGGTAAGACCCTCTAACGCCAGCTTCTTTTTGAACCATTGAACCTGCCTTTCCGTGAATGGCTTCCTGTGCAGGATCACAAAATCGTCCGCATAGGAGATCATGCGGCAAGGCGTCTTGGTGGTGATAAGGTTACTGAAGTCATTGAGGTAGATATTAGCGAAAAGTGGTGAAATTACTCCGCCTTGGGGCGTTCCCAAGTCCGGTTTCGTGATAGTGACAGCTCCATTTTCATCCGTGAACAGGACCGGTGCGCGAAGAAACTGGCGTAGAAGCGCCAAAATGCTCTTGTCGCTTACACGCCTTTCCACTTTTGCCATCAGCCTGTCATGAGGGATATTATCAAAGTACCCCTTGAGATCCGCATCGTACACGCAACGATAGCCCTCTTTTATTGAACTCTCGATGCGCTTTACAGCGTCGGCGGCGCCCCGTTTTGGTCGATACCCATAGCTGCCATCGTTAAGGTCGGCCTCAAAGATAGGTTCAATCACTATCTTGCAGGCCCCTTGCACTACGCGATCCCGGATTGTCGGAATCCCAAGCGGGCGAAACTTCCCGGGTTGTCCGGGCTTTGCTATGAATACCCTCTTGACCGCCTGTGGCTTGTATTTCCGCTCCCGCAAGGATTCGGATATTTCCTCCAGCCAGGGTACAAGTCCTTTTCCCTCAATGTCTGAAAATGTTTCTCCATCACATCCTGGACTGCCTCCATTGGCCCGGCACTGGCGGTAGGACTCCACCAGGAAATCGAGCCGGTAGACTTTGTCGTAGAGACTGTAGAACCGAAAGTCCTTCTTCTGCTTTGATGCAAGGTAGAGCTTCCTTTGAAACGCGCGAACCTTTAATTGAGTGCTGGCCATTTTGGCAATCTCCGCCGCGATTTCTCTAAAAGCGTAAGACAAACTGAGCCCCTTCCCTCCGGTGAAGTTGTGTTGTCTTCACCATCAACGGTAGTATGGGCTCATCCGACATCCCGCCCGCCGTGATTTCCACTTCGGCAAAGCCTTATAGGAAATCACTGGGTGTCACCACCACCCGGCAGACAGGCTCTCCCACGTTCACTGTGCTTCCTTGGATGCATGCCACTCCATATTACGCCGGAAGGGTGAACCGCTGCACATGCCAGTTGCTTTACGGTCCATGTCAGGATTCGACACTCCTGAGGGTCTCTCCCCCTTCATCTTCCTTTACGACGCTTAACTGGATTCGCTTGATGCTGCGGCCTGCATCCCGCCTCGGCCCGAAAGGGCCTTTGTCACCGGGCTTCAGCTATTGCTGCCGGTCAGACTTCAGGGTGAACTGGCAATTACCCTGGCAGATGCCTTTCAATCTGCTGGAAAAATAAACAAACATGTTGCTACACAGCGCTTCGTGGCGCTCCAGGAGTTTCGGGCTCAGCCTCCTTCTTTGCCCATTTCACCTAATAAAATCAATACCTTATCCTGTTCTCTTGTATGAGACCCTACTTCCGTACTAAAAACTAGGGAAAAACTCCTAAAATTTCAATTCGTTATTCACTTTTTGCTTGACAATGTGAGACCCTTCTGATAGCCTCTTCCCATGGCGCACTTACACAAAAAAACGAAAAAAGGCAGACCCTATTACTACGTCCGTGAGACGGCCAGGGTGGATGGCAAGTCCAAGGTGGTAAATCAGATCTACCTGGGAAGCCCAGAACGCATTGCCCAACTCGCCTCCGGCGGCAGCGGTAAAGGAGTCGAGTGTACCAAGCTGGCCGTGGAAGAGTACGGAGCGCTTTGGCTGGCAAACCTCATGGACAACCATGTGGGAATTGCCCCCATCATCGATTCGGTCATCAAAAGGGGCAAAAAGGAAAAGGGGCCTTCTGTCGGGGAGTATTTTCTCTATGCCGCTCTGAATCGGATGATCGATACCACCTCCAAGAGAGCTCTTCCGGATTGGTACCGGGCAACCGCTATTCAGCAGATCCGGCCAGTTGATGTCGATGAACTTACATCCGAGCGATATTTTGAAAAATGGGACAGGGTCAAAGAAAAGGATCTCCAAGAGATCGCCTCTCTTTTTTTCAAAAAGATAGTTGAATTGGAAAAACCGAAGTCCGGTTGCTTTCTCTTCGACACCACGAACTACTATACCTACATGGCCGGCCAGACGGATTCGGATCTTGCAAAGAGGGGGAAGAATAAGGAGGGAAAGGACTGGCTGAGGCAGGTCGGTGTAGCGCTCCTGGTTTCAAGAGACGGCGAGATTCCTCTCTTTTACCGCGAGTACGAAGGAAACCGTCACGATTCCAAGCTCTTCGCGCGGATCGTGGATGAGGTCTTCTCCGCCATGAAGCGCTCTTTCTCCGGCGACCTGACGGTCGTCTTCGATAAGGGGATTAACTCCGAGGACAACATCGCCGCGATAGACGCAAAAGACGGGATACATTTCATTACTACCTATTCTCCTTCTTATGCCGAAGATCTGATCCGGGTGAAGCGGTCCGAGTTCAAACCTGTCGAAACCTCCAAGAACCTTCATCTCGAAAGGCTCGGGAAAGGGGAGGACAGACTCGTTGCATTCAGAACTTCAGGGGAATTTTGGGGAAAAGAGCGTACGGTTGTCGTGACGTTCAACCCACTTACCGCAGCGAAACAGCGGTATTCATTTGACAGGAAACTTGTCGATTTGCGAGATCTTCTCCAGGAACTCAAATCCAATCTCAATCGGTCTCAGAAATGGAAAGAAAAGGTTCTGAAGCACTACCTGGATTGTTGCCGGCGACTTCACCTGCCCGACGATCTCTACGAGGTGATGGTTGAAGAGAACAAGAAAGACAAAAAATCAGCTCTCGTTTTCAGAAAGGACTACTACCGGATTGGGCGCTACATTGAGAGGTTTGGCAAAAACATTCTGATTACCGACCACAAGGACTGGTCGACAGATGAGATTGTGCGTGCAGGCCTCGATCGCTACATGGTCGAGAAAGCATTCCGGCAGAGTAAAGACGATGACCTGGTCGGCATCATGCCTCTACGTCACTGGACAGATGGGAAAATCCGATGCCACATTTTCACCTGCATTGTTGCCTTGGCCTATCTGCGACTCCTTGAAATCCGCCTCCGGAGGGCCGGTCTCGTGATTACCGCGAGGCAGGCAATCGAGGAGATGCAAAAACTTCACTCCTGCCTCTGCTGGACCGATGGCAGGAGTAATCCAAAACGCATCCTTGAGGAACTCACCCCGTTACAGGCTCAAATAATCGCGGCTCTTGGGTTTGAACCTGCCGGTGGGGTCCTACAGAAAAAAAAAGTCCTAAGATACCGCAATTCCTTAATATTCTGCCTCTTTCACCCCTCTAATACCGAAACTCCTGTCGAAGTTAATGCCCCACTTGAACTTGAGAGCGGCCTTCTTGCAAAGCATTTTCATAGGAACCATGTACTTGTTGATAGACTTGTTGCAAACTGACCGGCGCTTCAGCTTTCTTTTGCGAGCCCACGCAACGAACTCCTCCAGCAAATGGGCATCAATTTCACTGAATGAAACCTTTCCAAAGAAAGGGATCAAATAGTTATCGATGTAGCTCTTGTACTCTCGCAAAGTTCGCCCGGATATTCTGCCAGAACTTTCCAGGAGTTCGAACCACACCCAAGCATACTCCTCGACCAAAACATTGTCCGGGCTCGTTTTGAGGCCATATGCTTCCTTCTCCTTCTCGGCGAAATAGCCAGCCTTCTTACTCTCCGGAAACACCTCTGCGAACCTGAAAGTACTGTCCTTAATCGCGAGCACGATCCTATCCAACTGCTCTCGGACGGACTTCGCATTCACATCAGTCCAAGGCAAACCTGAAGATTCTCTGACCCGCTCGTCCAAGTACATAAAATCCACATACACTGTCCCGTTCACATTCCGGACCGAACCTTCCCTATTATGGTTCAGTCCCGATTTTCTGGCCTTCTCAGCTCGTTTCCTTTTTTTCGGAAACGCTATAACCACGGCCTGTGCTGCTTTACCCATTTTACTTAACCTCCATACCTCACCTCCTTCCGCTGATTTTCACCGGCTGGGATTATACCAGAAATTCGCAGTCTCAGCGGCACTAAAGGTGGTTTTTCACTAGATTTTAATCAGGCTCTTGCGCTGACTCGTTTGTTTGGCTTTTTTCGTACTTGCAGGTTTCTCGGGGCTATCGGTTTTGAGTTCAAAAATTGGTTCACTTGCCTGCGTCGGGGATATCATTTCCTCGCCCATCCAGCGCAGGATCTCAGACCACTTGAAAAGAATCTTCTTCGGGGTCGGCTTGAGGTAATGTTGTCCGAGAGTGAATTTCCCCAAGTGAATGAAATTATAAATGGTCTGGGTCGCCAGCTTCGTTCGCTGGCTAAGTTCTTTTACGGTTAAATACTCTTCCATCCTTTCTGCTCCTCATCTTTTCTGCTTTGTTAGACGAGGTCAGTAAAACGATTTCAGAGGAAACTCATATTCACAGTACATGCTTGAATATCAACCATTTATGTGATAACGGTAGTAAAACTCATCCCATAGGATCGACCATGAATAGTATTTATGACTGGATTAACACAAAGCCACCTATTCCTTATCCGGACGTGACAAGGCTCATCCAAACCATCGAGCAGAGTAATTTGTTTCATATTGACGGGAGTGTATTGGCGACCGCTTTGAAATTCGTGTACTTCTTCGGGCTGAGAAAAGTGGAGATCATCAACTTGAAAATAGGCGGGGTTCTGGACGAAAGGTATTTGCCTCTCGGAGAAGTTGTCATCAATCAAGACAGGATCTCGGTGCCGCTGGAACTAATGCATACCGTCGTAGGGCACTCCAATTACCTAAGGACTTTTTACAGGAAAAAGTTCAACCTCGATCAGCCCCTTTTTCCAAATCGAAAACGAAATCAGTACGACGATACCACTCTCCAGCGACAAATAGACTATTTTGCGAAGGGTTCCAGATACAAGGTAACATTCGAGAGAATTCGGCGGGCAGGAATATGTCGATATTACGATGAACTGCAATATTCGGCTTACTACAGTGATTCTCAAGCACTTGAATTTACAGCGTCCTTCGCCAGGGTGATATCCATCTATCATGCTCGCGATATTCTCATAGATGATATTCGTCCTTGGGGACACAAGAAGACTCCCACTGCTCCGTCGCCCTACACGGTTTCATTGGTGAGCCTGACGAGCCGATTACAAGGGACTGTCAATATTTCAGAGACGATGGCTCTGGAGATCATGGAAGAAATCCCAAAAACCTCTTTTTCCAAATTCCAAATTCTGCAGGAATTCAGTGATGAATTTCTTGACGCTATCTGGAGAAGCAGAGCATTGGCATTCCCAGTGAAACTGGCGTTGTCTGACCGTATGTACTCTCATCTCCAGGCCATAGGCTTCAATGTAGATCAGGTTGACGGCCGACTCATTGAACCGAAAGATATTATTTGGGAGGAGTAGGAACTGGAATGAGCAATGAGGGTGGTATTATGCTCATTTCACAGAACAGTCCCTCCCGCACCACTGATCAAGTTGCCAGCGTGACGATTTGCTCTCGGACTTTCGTCCTGCACGAAATAGAAAAATGAGAGGGGCGGTCAGCAAGAGTATCATTCTCCTCCTCTCCTTTTTCTCATTGGGGGATTTCCTTCCGAAAAGGCCCGACAACTCGGTTGAGCTATTCTGTCGAAAGGCATATTATCGTCAAATGAAATGTCGCCAAAATACCCGAATCCAGACTCACGATTAGTGATCATGTCCAGAAGTTTTGTAATATCAGATAGTTGGCGAGTTCTGTTGCGAGTTGTTTATGTTGAGTTCCTGAAACCGCATGACTCAGCCGTATTTTTTTTCCGGAGTTGGTCTTGTGGTACTCAAGATAGATACTGGTTGCGCGATCCAGATTCATAACTGGTCTCCGCAGGTATCCCTGTCCCTATTCCGGCCATCCCACTATGGATCAGATTTTCTTTCGCCATTCACAACAGTCTTACCATCGGTGAGCAGTGATTCACGGCCCGATATTACACGTATTTCTCGGACCCACTCTGCGGAACAAAGTCCACGGAGCCCATGATACTACAACTTCAAGTGACTCGTTTCCAACATACAGCTCGAAAGCGTTTCCAGATTTTGCAATAACTTGGCCGAATGGTGTCGTTGTCCTTGTCAACGAGCCCTGACTTTTATTTATAAATCCGTGTAAGGCCAGAGCCGACATCGATCTCGCTTAAATCAGGCCCAACCGTGATCAGCTGCACTTGGGTATTGCCGCTCATCCTCAGCCAATGTTCATCTAGCATCAAAATCTCGTCTCTTCCCTCGGGCACAGCATAAAGTACATCGCGAACTCCGACGGGAGCATCCTTGACGGTTGCCGTCCAGTCTCCAATTTCAAGCACGTAGCGGAGCAATTGATTTTCTACATGTACGATGCGGCCAGCCAAAGCGAGCCTTTCGTTCGCTCTTCCTGACCATGAACTGCTATGGAAAAGGTTATCAGTGCCATAACTGAAGTCAATGACGCCCCAAATCGAAGCATTTAACCTCATCTTCTTGATGAGCGATGCTGTGAAGACGAAATTATACGCATTCTTAGCACAGCATGGCAGTTTGGAATGGAGAATTTATATAATTGTTTCATACATCAGGACTCAACTACCGTCAGTAAGCATAAGTGACTTGATAGCACAAAATGTAAACTACATGTTCTATAATTGAGAATTATTCTTATGCGATATTCCTTTAGTTAAATTGAGCATGGTGGGGCAGAAGTAAAGATTTAAACCTGTCATCTCTCAGCAAACTATTATATAATCTTGGCCATTGACGATTAAATTCAATTTGGTGCACTGATCTAAGAGCAATAGGCTGAGAGGAGTCATTGCTTTTGGAAAACGTTCATGGCTACCAGATTGTTTCAAGGCATCGCAAATGATTATAGTCGCTGGTCTATCGTGGGAAATTTTCACAGAGCGGTATGGGAGGAACGTCTAATGAGAAAGGTTATTCTTTGCATTTTAGCTTCAGCCGCCTTATTCGGCTTTTTGACAATCCAGACTGTTCATGCCGTTGATATCGATCATCCTTATTTTCATACGGAAGAATACAAAAAAATAGTGGAGCAATTTAACCTTAAGAAAGCAGAGCTCCAGAACCTCCATACAGAGTTAAAAACAATACAAGAGCAACGAAAGCAATTCTCATGGGAAGATTCAGGCATAATTGAATTTGTCAGCTTTCTGCCTTTTTCTTCTTACATTATTCTCCTGCTTTCCTTATCGCTTTTCTTGGCCGCCATATACTTGTATTATATCAAGGTGTACAATCCTGCGAAATGGTTTATTTTGTTCAAAACTAGAAACAATTTAGGGATCTTACTTAAGAGGATTAAAGAGCACAACAAGCTGATTCTAGTGCTGTGCGCAGCGACGCTCATTCTTCCATCAGTCAGCTTAGCAGAAACAAGCATAGTTACAGATGCAAAATACTTTCTATTCGGCAATGAAGTGGAGAGGGGCTACGTTTTTGTTAAATACCCTGTCAAAGGAAGAAAACTTCCCTACGATCGTGTGAAGGATATCAGTATATATCCGGTTTTCGATGAGAATACTTTCGAGCATCATTACAACTATCTCGTTCATGAATTTGCCATTGGATTCCCTCCAAAAACCACGGATCTCGTGCGGCTGATTGAAAAGGTACGCTCAGTTGAAGCTCTCCATACCACCTACGATTTCATTTTTAAACTAGGCGAGGCCGGCACGATAAGGGAGGTTGTTCAGAAACGGCTTTCTGCCCTGCCGAGACTGCGGATGGACACCAGGTTTATCGAAATCGACGCCATTCTCACGAAGGCTAAAGAGACCAATCTTCTGAACCTAGTTGGCGAGGATCTCGCCGCCGCGTTAAACCTCATGATCCCCGAAGTATCAGGGACCTCCAGCAATTTGCAGATGGCTTACCTACTCGTCGACGTCGATCCTAACAAGGCAAACGAGCTTTTCGACAGAATAAAGTATAAATTTCAGGACATCATCAGTGAGCCTGCAAACGAATCCCGGTTCAGGGCTGCTTATCTCGCCCTTTCTAAAATCAGGCCAGAAATATACAGGCAGGGAGATTCTCTTGGGCTGGATGACCAGAACGACCCAACCACAATGGTGGCGGTGGCCCTCTTTTTTGATAAATTTGACGAACGACTTTCCTCTTCAATCATAAAAAACTTTCATCTGGACCGCACAACGAAGATAAAGCAGGAGCCCTACGAACATCTTGCCGGTTTATGGAAAAAATACCGCAAAGAAGAAGTTCCGGCCTTTTTTGACCTCTTCACTTCCCAGTTCATAAGATATTCACGCGGGAATCTTAACACCTATCTGAACATAGCAAGCCGGCTGGGCTATAGCAAAGATGACGCGGTCGATTTTCTGATAAAACACGATGCCGAGTATCATGGCCTCAAATCTGAGAGCTCTACCCTTATTACAAAGGAATTCATGAATCTCATAAGTGCGGATGGTTTGAGCAAACACCTTAATTACCTAAAAACCCGGAATACTCAAGCCCCGCTTATTCTCAACTCGCTCCTTGAGAAGAGATATGACCTGTTTCCGGACTATCTCATGTATAGCTATGAGAAAGATCCCCGCATGGTTTCAAAGCTGACATTCCAGAACAAGCTGGCAGGTTTCACCAAGTGGGACGGTCTTGTGGGCAACCAGTTCATCAGCGATTATAGGGTGCCGGCAACATATTACCTGTCGGAGAAGGAGCTTTCCGCACCCACTCCTAAACTGTCGCAAGTCATCGGGTTACTTCAGGAGAATGTCGATGAGAGAATGGTGGAGATGATCCTGATGGATAACAGGCTTGGCAATCCCAGTCTGTTGGATGAACTGATGCTTTTTCATTTGTACTCCAAGATGACCGGTCCGCCTTCTGCGGATGTTCGAACTGTTCTCGAGGCCAGCACGGGTTCACAGACTAAAGCGCGCATGGATCAGCAGATGTCCTCCATTGATTCAGAGCTCCAGAAAGTCAGAGGACAGGTTCAATCAGCACGTTCAGAACTGGATAACTTTAAGAGCAGGAAAAGGTCAGCGCAGATCAGGATAACCGCCATCTGGATCTTGGTGATACTCACTGTTCTATACATCATTTCAGCGTTTTTTCTCTCAATCAGGTACTCGATCAATGCGGTTTCAGCCTACTCGGGAACGCGAATAGGTTTGTTCACGGTCGTTTTCGCAGAGACATTTGCAAAATTCCTGGTCCCGATTCTCTACTTCACCGTGGTAGCTCTGGTCGTAATAATCGGGGTGCAGCTTTATGGATTCCTGCGGAGCAGAGATGAGGAATTCCCCAATGTTCAGCGCTCACTCGCAAACTACAGGGACAGCCTGGAGAGGTAAAAGGTGCTATTGCAGGCATTAGCCACAGTTCGGCCTTCGTCTCGTCATTGGCCGATAAACTAGGAAACAGCTTTCGGATTGCGGCTGCCATCTTGAGTTGATAGGGAATGCTGCCCAAGAGCAATTCATCTTGTCTGTTCTTGATTATCCCGCATTCAAGGAGGACTCCGGGGCAGTCCGTTGATTTTAAAACAGCCAGGCCGTCAAACCTATAAATACTTTTTCTTGTCGACGATTTGCCTGCTTTCCCCTTTGATTTTTTCTGCGCTGGTAAGAGAGGGCCGAAAGCCCTCTCTTACCAGCGCATTGCCCAGGAGTTGTGCCAGTCTGAGGCTCTCAGCAGACTTTTTGTTCCTTTCGGAGTAGAAGATAGAAAAACCGCTGTACCTGTCACAATAATATGCGGTCTTGCGTCCCATTTCCACTGCGACAGGTAAAAAGGTTGGACGGAATCGTGATGAATGGAGATCAGGAGATCAGGCTTTCCACGATTAATTAACTCGGAAAGCTTGGCAAGAGATATGCCCTCGCCACCTTCATTGATGAGGACAGGCTCAATTTGTGAATTCTGGAATTGAGCCAGCAACAGATTCGCGAGTCTTGACTTGAAGGTGTACTCGGCGGCATTTCTCGCACTAAGGGCTCCCGAGCTCTTCTGAGAGTGCCCGACATCGACTGCAATAGTGCGGATGCGTTCACAACATGCCGCTACGCTCAGCGACAGAGAGGCAAATACGATAGGCAGCAGAACGCAGATTGTTGCTCTAAAAGCGCTTCCTGGAAAGGATCTTTTGCTTTTCACTGACAATTTTGAACATTCCACCTGTTTTCTTCAACTTCCAGAAGTTCTCAGCTTTTCCTCTCGACAATTCTTTGCCTGAATCCGCACTGAATTCATACACAAAGCGTATTGACGCAGTCCTCGAATTCTGGTCGATTACCACATCCACGGGCTCAAGCATTATGAACTTTAGCTCCTTCCATTTCTTCAGATAGTTCTTTTTGTCTTTGCGGATAAAATCAATAGTCACCATTCCAGCGGAATAATACTCGACCTGTGTCTCATAATAGGCCAGCAAAGCACTGTCGGCTCCTCTTTCCATAAGGTCAAGGTAATTGCGAACGAAGGATTTCACCTCGCTATCCCTGATTGGGTGATCGGGACCGGGAAGAGGCGGGATGACGGCGTTTCTGGCAGGCGGTGCTGGGATACCGGCAGAATGTATCTCCTGCCGGGGCTCGGCGTTGTTCCTGTTTGGTGCAGGGATGTTTTCAACGGATGGCCTGACAGGATACGCGGTGGAGTCCGATGATTGTCGAGAAACAGGTTTTTCTTCCGTAACTGAAACGTTTGTTGCGGTCACTTCCCCGTCGGAGAGCTCGATGTCATTCGCGTTGCTGAAACCTGAAATCTGTGCCGAGTATTCGAATCCCTGGCCCTGTTTGAGTTGATCCAAGCTGCTTTTCCACTTGGAATCAAAGGATATGTTTATCTGACCGGGGTTTTTCTGGGACAGACATTTTGCCACCACCTCATAGCCCCACAGGGTCTCTGACTTGCGCTCGAAAATCCCCTTCCATCGCACCCATTTTTTGGAATGGTCCTGCTGTTTAACCCTGCTTTCCGTGGGATGCGCACTCGACAATGCTGCAAGGGTTTCAGAACACGATTGGCCGACAAATTCCCTGACCTCGCCCGCCTTCGAAGGAAGAGTGAAAACTAACAGAAAGAACGCCGTCAGGAAGACAACCCAAGCTCTTTTCATAACACCAGGGTCCATAGTGGTCTCAGCCTTTCATTTTCCAAAAATTTTATCATACCGCAGATTGTCCCTGGGCCGAAGTTCATAACAGTCGGGGACGGCAACGGGAGTGCCGGAAGCAAGAAGTTCGCTCACTGTGACGAAGGTGAACCCGCTCTTTAGCAGTTTCGGAACAAAGATGGGAAGCGATCCTGCTGTGCCGTGGCCTCGCCCGTTAGCATGGAGAATGATGATGGAGCCTGACTTGGCCTGCTTCATCACGATATCCGCGATAGCTGAGGCTACTTGCCCCCTGGCGGCATCACCGGAGACGACATCCCACTGGATTGCGGCAAGCCCGATGGAGTGGAGGAAACTCAGCGATTCGGGATTGCATGTGCCGAAAGGAAACCGAAACACCCTTGGCACCCGAGGAATGGCAGACTTTGACTCATTACCAGCCGATTGGCTACAAGACAGTTTCTGCAGGTCCTCCCATATCAATTCATACTGTGCCTGTGTCCAGAGTATTTCCTCTTCGGCAGTCTTCCTGTCAAGCACGCGGATGTTCCTGTGACTCCACCCATGGTTGCCGATTTCAAATAGTGGGTCAGACATCAACTGCATTGTCTTTTCTCGGTGAGAGTGCATCCATTTGCCGGAAGCAAAGAAGGTTGACTTTATCTTGTTGGCCCGCAGGAAGTTGACTACCTGACTGTCATAGCCGCTGATTTCCCTTTCCCGTTCGCACAGATCAAAGGTGAGAGCCACTATCTTTTGCTCACCGGAGACCTTGACACTCCGGATGGAATTTCTCATCCGTGATGGAAGCGCGGGACCGATTACTGTTGGTTGCAGCCTGGCTGGGCAGGTACTGGAAGGCGCAGAGGGCATGGCAACAATTCTCATGTCCGCTGGACTTCCCATCAGGTCCTTTTCCGGCCAGCACTCCTGAACGATTGCCCCCGGTTCACGCGAAGAACTGCCATTTTTTGCAGCCGTAGCTCGCGTGCAGGGCAGAAGGGCAAGCACGGAGAGAGAAAGCAAAAGAGTTGCCGAATAAAACTTGGAAAAGCTCATCTGATGCGTTTCCCCGGAGTCGATAATATTCTCCATTCTCCCTGCTCATGGATGAAATCCATGAAAATCTCCCAGTATTCTTCAGGCCCCTTGATCCTCTTATGCCAGACATACACGACAACTCGGGCGTCGAGCGGTTCCAGCCTCACGGAATCGATTCGGTCGATGCGGTAATACTCAGTATCCCTAGCCACCCCTTCAATAACATTTCTCTTTACGTTCGGCCTTTTTGATACGGCATAGAGCGCGATTGCACGTTCGACTTGCCTGCTTTGGACGAAACCAAAATAGCTCCGTGCCACTGTGCCAATATCGTTTAGCATGGCCCGCCGCGGGTCGGTTACTTGCGTCCCTGAGCTTTCAGTCGGCCTGGAACCGCCTGTGGAAGGAGCAGCAGATTCTGAAGGCCTGCTAAAAACAGGGGGAGAAACGGGTTTAGGTTCAACTTGAACGCTCCGGGCAACCTCTGCTTTGACTTCTGCTCCCTTTACCAGAATTCCGCCCATCTCCGAAAATCCATCCACCTGTCCGGTGAAAGATATCTGTTTCCCGGTGGAGAGCGCAGGACGCGAATCCACAAAAATAGTCACATCGGGTGTTTTCCCGGCCTGCGAGCACACCACGCTTACTTCAGCACCCCATAATGTGTCTTGGATTGCAGTGACGTTACCAGTCCACCTGGCCCACTTTCCATTGTACCCGGCAATTACTTCGGAAGGGGATATCTGGTCGCTCTTTTTGCCAATCATTGATATGAATTCCGAACAGGATTCAGTAATGAACTGCTTCTCCAGTGGATTCTGGGCTAGCGCAAGCCTGGATTGAAACATAAGAAACAAGAATATAAAAACGACTGCCAATTGTAAAAGGATAACTCTTCCCCGGCTACGTCTTGAGCTTTTGAAAAAAGTCGGTATTGGCGTTGACCCCATAATCCTACCCTCTCGATAATACACTTAGTTCTGATTCTCTCTCTCCACACCGGCAGTCAGTTGATTTAGATCAAAATACCTGCCCGGGCAGGCTGTTGTCGCAAAATCACAATGTCTGCCAACTTGACATGGTTGGACCTTATATTTCGTGCACAGGAACGCGACCAATTTGATGGCAGATTCCAGTTGAGAGCGGCTGTCTCCGACATACCTGGTGTCCCGCCCATCAGCGATTTTACCGTGCATGTCGATGTAAAAATGATATGGAACGTCAGGCCATTTCTGTTTAGTCCAACCATCCCGCATTCTGGCCTCTGCTGTCGGCTAGGCCGAGTTTTTCATTCTGGAGTGTGGCGGTATGGTGAATAGTTATCCGATCCGGCACATGCTCTTTCATTTCATCTATGGGAGGTTTTCCTTTCCACTCTTTACGAGAGAGAGTCTCCAGCGGTTCCCTTTCAGACCTGCTGTTTGCACCTGCTAAATGCTGAACACCTCTCTCTGACACTTCCCCCCGCAGGGCCGGCGACACGAGAGAGTAAGGTGAAAACAATGAATACGGAAAGAAGTACTCCTTTCATCCTCACCAGCCGGATTTGATGAATGCATCAGGGATGACTGCCTTGAGCCGGGACTTTTCCTTTTCCGCCGTGTCTTTGCTGAAAGGACCGGCGACGACGGCCCAGAGGCCGATTCGAAGATTAGGAAAGTCCTGCGTATCCACTATCCGAATTCCAACACCATGCGGCCTCAACAGAGTGAGTCTCTCCTCCGCCTTCTCTCTTTCCACTTTCGGATAAGACCCGAGTATAATGAACCATTTATTCGCAGTAGAACCTATAGGGACCTGACCAGTCACCGCATTTTGCACCTGCCTGGCAGATGCTATTGTCAGCTCATCTTCCTTTACGCCTGCAACAACCAGCCGAAAGCCTAAATCAGAGCGAGTTTTTGTAATTGGAAAACTCCACCGACTCGTGCATCGCGCCGCTTTTGCACTGCCATACCAACAGCCGCCTCGGATCACCCGCTCCGACCCTCCTTTCTGCCAGAGCGGATTGTTCCTGGGGTGTTTTGCATACGCTAATGGATCATAAATATCCTCACACCATTCCCAGATATTCCCGCTCATATCGAAAATCCCCAGTCCATTCGGAGCCATACCGCCAACAAGGTGGGACACCCCGGAACTATTGGCGTCAAACCAACCAAGCGAGTTAAGGTCCCTACCTCCGGAGTAAAGTTCCGGGTGGCCTCCACTCCGGCAGGCGAACTCCCATTCCGACTCGGTTGGAAGGCGGAAGTTGATTTTGCTGGCCGTCAAACTGCCGAACTTGCCGGCATAATCCTTTGCGTTCTGCCAGGAAACCATCTCCACCGGGAAGCTATCAACAGTCTGAAAACCGGCGGGATTGAACCCCATGATCTTTTTCCATTGGCCCTGAGTGACTTCGTACTTCCCCATCCAAAAACCGCTTACGCATACCTCGTGGACGGGCAACTCCGACTTGGCACATTCTTCGGACCAACCGCCGCAACCCATTAAAAAACAACCACCGGGTACCCAGATAAATTCCATCCCAGTCAGGGGCTCTTTCCACACTTTCTGCGAAGTAGCAGGCCAGGCGGCGCTAGAAGGCTGCTGGGCCGCCGGCGAAGTTTTCTCAGTCACTGCCTGCCTTGTCGGCTCGATGGGTCTGCTCGTTCCCAGTTTCCCACTGCGAATAATTATTCCACCAACTTCGGAAATTCCTTCTATCTCTCCTGAATAGCCGAGCTGTTGTCCTGGAGTCAACTTTAGAAGTTCGCCCTTTACGGATTCGTCGAAACTGACCGTGACCTCCGCTGGTCCTGGACCCGGACTACACCGAATTTCGGCCTCAATCCCCCAGAGTGTCTCATTAGTACGTTCCAGTCTGCCCGTCCATTGAACGCTCCTCCCCACATAACTTTGCAGATATTCATGCTTTTTCGACTGCACGTCCTTAGGGGAATGCCTTGAAACCATTTCAGAACAGGATTCATTCACTATTTCAGCCGAACGGGCATCCAGACAGGATGCTAGAATCAAAATGAAGCAGGCCAATGTCCGCAAATTTTTTCGGAGGATTCTGGGTTTATCAACTCGGCTTACAGGCATCAAACTCTCCTTTTCCACTTCCATCCCGCGCCCCTGTTGGGGGCGACTAATGAATGTCATCCACCACCGGGGAGTTGGCGCAGGTTCCCTCAGAAGCAGAGACGGCGAGTTTCCAAATGCTCAAAATACTAGTGAATTACAGGGAAGCCACCGAAAACAGGGAACAGTCGCCGTTGCACATAAGGCGCAGTGATCTCTAATACTGGCTTTGAAACGATTACTTGACCGAGTAACGGATAAGCTGGGCCACCTGCACTTCGTTGGCATCGCTTTCGTTAAATGAAGTAAGTTCTGATTTGACCGAACGTTTTATGCCTGGTGCATACCAGGATATGTCGGTGCCGGATGTTTTCCTCCCAGTTTGAAGGTTTTTTACCTCGCTTCGAATCATAACCTTGATCGCCCTGAATGTTCCGGCCTGGACGGTGACATTTTCCCACCCGCCTACTTCGGCGATGATGGTGTGTTCGCGAACTTGCCCGGTCTTGATATTTCGCTCCATGGATGTGGCGGTCCAGCGTTTGCCCGGATAAAGTGGGAAATCAAAATATTTGATCGCCGGACTGTAATCAAAGCCATCACCGCCTTGCGTCCGCACGGCAATCAGGTTCCATGTCAGGTCATAATCAAGAGTTCTGACATAACTGCTGTTGAGATTTCGCGCCAACACCTTCATCCTGGTTCCGTCCAGCGACACTACCTTCCGCTCTCCCGTGTAGCTGAGTTTAGGGTTTGTATAGTTCCTATGCTCGATTACGAATTCGTCGCCAACGGAGAGTGATGGGCTATGTATAGCTTGTTCCGGGGCAAGGGAGGACTCTGACCTACGAGATTCGGCCTGGGGGGGGTGGGGTATTTCTGGCCGGACGCCGGGCTGAACCGTTTGAGTATCAAGAGCAGCCCCAGCAACGACCAATGCCCCTTCTTTTACAAAAAATCCGCCATTCTTGCTGTAGCTGTCCAATTGTCCCGTGAATTGGACTTGTTGGCCCTCTTTAAGCTGCCGAAGCCTTATTCCCCATGAGTTGTCAAATGAAACTGTAGCATCCGTTACGCGGGAACCCTTTGAGCACTTTACAGTTATCTCCAGCCCCCAGAGCGTTTCATTAATGCCCTGAAGCGTTGCGGTCCACTTGACTTGCTTTCCTACATATTCCTGGGGCAAGTTACTTTCCCGCGGTTCGCTTTTTTCGGATGATTGAAAACTCATGGCAAGTTCGGAGCAGGCGGCGGTGATCTCCGCCCCAATGGTCTTTTCGGTCGGCGCCAGAAGCAGCAGAACGCATCCTACTAACAACAATTTGCTGAACCGGTCCATATGTCGACTCCATATTGGTTTATCTCGGAACTTCTATTTGAACGTCCCTTACCTAATTAACATTCTCTGCTTACTATTGACTTCCCTGAAAATCGCGCCTGTTTCTTCAGCTCTCCAAATTTTCAACTTCCCCAATAATTCTTCTTACCGGATTTAGCCGTGAAACTGTAGAATAAGTGAGGCTGAAATCTTTCTTGAATGAAATATACATCAACTTAAGTGCAAATACATTCAGCGGCCTCTGAGGTCGGTTTCCGCCCCACCCCCCGTGGACGACAAACTTTCAAATCATACGATTTCCCGATCAACTATGCAAGTGACTCGCTTTAGTCGGCTTAGTTCTATCCCAGCTTTGATCAGAATACAGTACCTCCTCCCATTAAGTCCTGGGGAGCCGAACACCATTACATTCTCGGATCATTGTGCAACCAGACGCAAGTGAGCGAAGGTTTTCATTTTGGCAAGTTCCGTTGCGGGTTTGTTTATGTTGCGGGTTGACATGCCGGTCAATTTTCTTCGTTGCTACTTCACTTCGCTCATGCGAAGTCCTTTTTCTTCCAAATTGATCTGCTTCATTTACTTCCTCTTTCATATTTTCCACAATGGACCATTTTGGTGTGAAATCCAGACTACATTCAAGGGAACCCATGTCGAGAGGAGTCTTCCTCTCGCAAAAGTGGGCATTTAATTTTCTCCGGCTTCGAACCCGGATGGCTGAGTTGTCCCGCGTGATACCGAGGCCATAATGAAGTTATTGTTATTATTCCGGGACGCTTTGACGAAGCGCCCGGGGAATAAGTACTTTAGAAGAACTCTTTAATACCGGATTGGGATATTTGAAATCCAAACCCTATCGTGAGAATCCTTGACTCCGGCTTTTTCAAGTTCGGTGGTGAACGAATCATAAATCGGCCAAGGATAAGGAGACGGGCCTATAATCAGCCGGTCAAAAAGTCGCGAAAGGTCCAAATCAACAAGTGTAGGTGACGCCTTCTCGTCGAGAGGCAGCTTGTAAACTCTTTGCGGAACTCCGGAGACCACTTCAGTGGAAGATTCCATCAAGTCAGAAGGGCGCAGTTTGGGAGAATAGATAGCCCGCCACTCTCGTTCTTCATGAAAGCCTCTGTGTTTCAAACAGGTAACCCCTGCCAAAAGCATATTGAAAACTGTATTCAAGACGATCTGACTATCGACCGACTTCAGAAAATCACAATTTTGACCAATGTTTCTAACCACTTCAGCAATAACACCCTGTGCTTGCTCCTCAGTTAAATATGCTACAGGACTGAACAAGACTTTGAGAGCATCCCCAGCTTCCGTAAAGCCGGGTAGCTTAAAAACAAAAGCTACGCGGGTGGTGGCATTCCCGCCAAATGCACGCCACATAGAGAGTCGTCCGAGAAAATCTTCGTCGTCGTCATGTTCCGAAATGGATGCGATATAGGTATTGAGGGGAATACTATGAGGACCCGGTTTCCACCATTCATAAAACAAATTCATCGCTTTAAGCGCAACGCCGGGAGCACGCATATCAAGTGCGCTGACAAATGAATCCAACTTCGATTTATCAGAAAAGAAGCCGCTAAGAATATCAAATCCATGCTGAATTTCTCGGTAATCGGCCATACACACCGCATTCCGCATCCATACACGTTTACTTCGAATTATACTGAGTGCAGCTTCCGCCGAGGTATAATGGACAAATCGAATTCCATTCTTGAGAGCTGCATCTCGATGCCTTCTCGCATAAGGCATGAAAATGCTCTCCATTTTTATCCAGAATTCAATTTCGGGGGACAGCCCTGGAATATGATTTCTTTCACTCACCTTTACATCCTCCCGTTGTGACAACCAAAGGAAACCAAGCGATGTTAATATGTTGGAGGAGAGTATAAGAAGAAAAAGGGATGAAGTAAAAGGAATTTGACGGCGCAAGAAAGCCAGGAAGTAAATCAAATGGCCAATTTCTGACCGCCGAAGTTGCCAAATTTTTCACCCGACCATTTTGGGCAGACTTTCTCACCGGCGGTTAACACTTGGCATGACTCATTCCATGAAGTCTTCTCTTCAAGCGCATTCAACCAAGTTCCTAATACGAGACTCACTCCGGAAACTTGCTCTGTGGTCTCAACCATCGAAGAGCCTACATGGAAATCAAATGATGCTTCCTGATTCAGTACAAAGGCTGACCCGGGTAGTCTCCACATTAGCGGGGCCTTCGGGCAGGGAGGAAGCGTACAGCTCTCCCCTGTACGCTGCTTTTGGCCCCCCTGAAATCACTCAACCTGTTCGAACCATACAGATCTCAGTTTATTTCCTGCGAGAGTTCCAACACTCCGAAGAATCCAGGGTCTGAAAAATCCTCATCAAAAGAAGTTTACTGTAAAACGAAAAACACCGCCGACCAAGTCGACAAATAGGCGATTCGATCAGCAGTGCTTTTTTCTATTATTCAAGGCTATACCCTCCAAAAACTTTGCGCCCTGTCAGATTGAAAGATTCCGCCAAATTCTTTTCTACCGTGTGATACCAGCCCATTTCAGTGCGTTCAAAAACATACGATAAGACAGGAGTCAGATTGCTAACTGCCGTCCTCTTTCGAGAGCATTCCCCAACGGGTAGTACAGTAGGGATGATAGTCCCGATCTGTGGTGTTAATACATCCGGTGCGACTGTCACAATGGCGATAACCGATCCGCGCCAGGAATTACCGAATTTGCATATATGGAGATCTTCACGCGCGCGTGGGCTATGGAGTAGAAGGTGCCGCCCCAGGTGAAAGTCTTCTTTTGCCATTTAACCGCACAGAGATAATCTACTGAACTTTCCCCCCGATTTTTGCTTACCGAACCAGCATATGTGAGCGCCTTCGTGAAATTGTAGTAAATTTGACGGAACAAAAATGCACCTACATTTCATTTGGACCATTCTCACATATCCGGAGCAGTACCTGGAACAGTGTACTGCCGAAAAGCCAAGAATATAAAGGGGGAAGAACATATGTGAGGATGTTTTCGAATAAGATCCAGATGACTCATACCACCTTTCCGGACCGCCCATTTTCATGCAGTTTCAGGTCACCGGTGACAGCATAGAAGATGCCGCAAAATAGCTCTATATCCGCACATGTAATTGTAATCACTAAACATATACATTTTATGAAGTTCCTCTGAAATCGTTTCGCCAAATGCAGAGAACATATATGTGAAATCAATACATCCGCTATTAGCAAGGAGGAATTTTTATGCAAGAAAAACTCATTAGTTTTAGACTTAGTAATGCTGAGTACGATGCTTTGAAAAAGCTCGCAAAGCAAGAAGTTCGCAGCATGTCCGGCTGGCTCAAGTTCAGAATCGTTGAAGCTATCCGAGCCGGATTAATGTCCATGGAGGAAACCCACCACAACAAACAGGCCCTCTCGATGGAAAAGAAGCAAGATGATCGAGAGGAACCAACCCATGCAGAACGACGATAATCAAACCAAAGTTCAAAATCCTATGCTAACCGCTGCATTATCCTATGCTGACCAAGGCTGGCCGATTGTCCCTCTCTATTCAGTCAAAGATGGAGCATGCACCTGCTACAACAAGGAGAAATGCGAAAGTCCAGGCAAGCACCCAATTCTGGAAAATGGCGTTCGCGGAGCAAGCACTGACAAAGAGCAGATCACTGGTTGGTTCGATCAGTGGCCGGATGCGAATCTGGGAATAGCCACCGGTGAGAAGTCCTTCGATGTTTTGGATGTTGATCTGAAGGGTGACGGCCCTTCCGCTCTTAAGGAACTGGAAGCTGAATACGGGCCTCTCCCAGAAACGCCTTGTCAGATAACTGGAAGCGGCGGCAAGCAGTATTTTTTCAAGTACACAGGTAAGTTCGGAAATCTGGTAAGGTTCTTACCTGGAATGGATACCAGAAGCGATGCCGGCTTTGTTGTGGTGCCCCCATCTAAACATTATTCAGGAGGCACTTACCAATGGGAAACCGGAAAAAGTGTTTTCGATTTACCATTGGCGGAAATGCCCGAGTGGCTCATCAACTTTGCTCAGGCTAAAAAAGCAAAGAAAGCCAGCATACCTGTGGAAGTGGAAATTACGCAGGGAAATCGAAATGATAATCTATTTGCATTGGGTTGCTCATTGAGAGCAAAAGGGATGGAAATTGATGAAATCCGTCCCGCCCTTGAAATGGTGAATAAAAATAGATGTAAGCCGCCAGTCGCCCAGAACGAGTTGGAGCGTGTTCTTAAGAGTATTGAAAACTACCCTAAGGGCGAAATGATTGCTCGCGGATTCTCAGGAGGTAAGCTGGAGATCAACGCTCGTAATCAAGATGTCCAGGCTGTTTCCAACGAGGCTTGGCAGTCATTGATGATGAATAATGATCCTCCATGGCTATTCCGGCAAGCGGGAAGAATGGTTCATTTAGTAGAGGATGAAGGAGTAGTTTCGCTACGAGGAGTCGATGACAGTTTCCTCCGATTCTGTTTAGCCAGATCCGCCAATTGGTACAAAATGGAGAAAGAAGAAAAGATCAGAGCCCTTCCTCCGGCTTTTGTTGTTGCGGATATGATGGCCGCTCCAAATCCACCGTTGCCAAAGTTGGACAGGCTTATCGAGTACCCGAGTTTTGCACCTGACGGCACAATTCATCTCAAAAAGGGTTACTCGAAATCGACCAGGTGTTTAACAACTTTGTCGGAAGGGCTCGTTATTCCCGATGTGCCTTCAAGCCCATCTCCCGAAGATGTCGTGAAGGCTTGCCAGTACATCGACGAGCTTTTTTGTGATTTTCCATTCGTTGGGGATTCTGAACGAGCAATGGCTTTTTCTCTTCTCATTCTGCCGTTTGCCCGGGAACTGATCAGTGGTCAAGTTCCGATATACCTGATCGAGGCCCCTACCCAGGGGACTGGCAAATCACTTCTGGCCGGAGTTGCTGCCTATCCTGCTTTGGGTCGCCAAATCCCGGTTATGAGCGGCACGAAAAACCAAGATGAGTTAAAGAAGCTGATTACCTCAGTTCTGAATGATCTTCCTTCTTTTGTTCTATTGGATAACTTGTCGGGCACGCTGGATTCGAACCAACTGGCTGCTGCGCTTACCTCTTCAGAATGGAAAGATCGAGTTCTTGGAGAGACAAGGACCATAACCCTCCCAGCGAAATGTATCTGGATAATCACCGCTAACAATTTGATGCTTTCTACAGAACTAGCCAGACGCTCTGTCCGTATTCGTATGGACGCTAAGATGGATCTACCCTGGAGAAGAGATCAATCAAAGTTCCGTCATCCCGATATCTTCGAATGGGCTGGGAGAAGGCGAGGCGAGCTTATCTGGGCAGCTCTGATCCTGGTCCAGAACTGGTTATCGAGGGGCCGCCCTTTGCCGGTGAATATCAAGCCCATTGGTGGTTTCTTGCCCTACTGCCACACTATGGGCGGTATTCTTCAGAGTGCGGGAATAGAAGGCTTCCTGTCGAACATGGAGGATTTCTACGAGGCTTCTGATGTCGAGAGTGGGAATCTGAGGGTTTTTGTTGATGCCTGGCTCAAAGCCTTTGGATCACGGGTCGTTGGTAGCTCGGAACTTTTTGAACTCATAAATAAAGAGGATCTCCCGATTGACCTTGGGAACAGATCCGATAAAGGTCAGCGTACAAAACTAGGATCGATCCTGGCAGCTCTTAAAGATCGGATGTTTGGAAATTATAAAGTCGTCCTTTCTGGATCGAAGAAGAATGCCAAACAATGGCAGCTTGTAGTTGTAAATTCAGTGGTGGTTAACCTTAATCAAGGTTCACCAGAGGTTAACCATGAGGTTAACCCAGATAAACAGTTGAATACACTAGATAAACACAACATTGGTGAACCTGGTGAGCCTATTTCGAACTTGACAGAAAAAATTTTAATTTTTGATGGATTAAGAGAATCGATTGAAAAAGAAGCTTGTGATCAGAATATCTCACCAACCCGGTTTGAGGTTAACCAGGTTAACCCAAGCCAAAAAAAACAGCAATTTCTACAAGTAAATCGGTCACTTAGCACTGGTGAACCTATCGGTGAACCTCAAATCAAAGGTTCACCAGAGGTTAACCAAACCACGAAATATGAACCATCTTCAGACCAGAGTCAGTCCCCTAAAGACACGTTTTCATGGTTGGAGGCTCTTGCTGAAATCGAATCGTGATCTCAGGATGACGTGGCAGTCAATTCTCGTCATCAGTGACTAGAACGTTCATCCCGCAATAAGAATAAAACTAAAAACATGGAATCCAGGCGAAGGGCGTAAAACCCTCCGCCTTTTTTTATTTAAGCGCAAACGCAAAGGAGAACAATGGAAATTTATGCTAGACCAAATAATTACGGAAAGTAAACGCACACCGGTATCGACCTCAATCAGTTCAGAGCAAGTTATCTCAGTAGTAACAAACCCCACCCAACTCCTAAATGTACTCATACCATTCAATTCAGCACACGCAATAGCCATAGATACTGAAACAACCGGTCTGGATCCTCTCAAAGACAAAGTCAGACTCATCCAGATCGCCACCCCGAAACAGCCGACAATAGTTATCGACCTATTCAGATTTCAGCCGCTCGAACTTACTCCGGTTTGGGATCTGTTAAATGGACCGGCCGTCAAAATATTCCACAATGCCAAATTCGATATGAAATTTCTCGTACAAGCTGGCCTTCCAATCATCAGGAATGTGTTCGATACGATGATCTCGGCCCAGTTGCTCAAAGCAGGTCTGCAGCGCGATGGGTTCAAGCTGGCTGATTTAGTCAAAGAATACTTGAAGGAGGAATTACCGAAAGAGCTTCAAAAAAGCGATTGGTCATTGACCCTCAGGTCGGAACAGCTGCGGTATGCGGCCAAAGATGCAGAAATCCTGCTCCGGCTTTTTCCTCCGATTTATAAGGATCTAAGTTCGAATGGCCTTTTGGAGGTGGCTCACATCGAATCTGAATGCATTTTCTCTGTTGCTCAGATGGAATTGACAGGGATTCACATCGACAAGAAGGCTATTGGTGCCCTCGGGCTCAAGCTTCAACACGAGCGCAAAAGGCTCAGGTCAAAACTCAGAGAATATTTTACAGATGTATTTCCAGATCTAAATCCCGACAGTCCGGATCAGGTGAAAAAGGCGCTATGTGCTTCAGGAATCAAGGTTGAAGGCACAGGCAAGGATGTCCTCACCCAGCTTAAGGACAAACACCCGATAATCCGAGACATTCTTGATTATCGAAGTGTGGCAAAATCCATCGGAGTCTTCACTGAAAAATTGCCCGGACATGTTCATGAGTTCACAGACAGAATTCACCCCGACTTCTGGCAAATGGGATCTGAAACCGGCAGGTTCTCATGCAGCAATCCCAACCTGCAGCAGGTACCCCGAGGAAAAGAATTCAGATCCTGTTTCATTCCAGCTCGTGGCCACAAGTTTGTAATAGCGAACTACTCCCAGATAGAGTTGCGGATTGCGGCGGAAATCAGCGGCGATTCCAAAATGATTTCTGCGTATTCCAAAGGTATCGATCTCCACCAATTGACTGCTTCTCTCGTCAATGGAAAACCGATTGAGCAAATCACAAAGGAAGAAAGGCAGGCTGCAAAGGCTGTGAACTTTGGACTCATCTACGGTATGGGTGCCGACGGATTGAGGGCTTACGCGAAGAGCACTTACAACCTGGACATGACTCCCGCCGTGGCAGCTACTTTTAGGCAGAGGTTCTTTGAAGGTTATCAGGGGTTGGCTCAGTGGCACAAGCGAACTGACGCGAATCGGCGCGCTCATAGCAGGACCTTAAGTGGAAGAAGAAGGCAGTGGCAGTATCCCCCGATAACAACCATATTGCTGAATACACCAGTACAAGGAACTTCGGCGGATTTCCTCAAAATTGCACTTGGGAAACTTCCAACGGTTCTTTCTGGAACTGGCGCAAAGATTGTCGCCTGTATTCATGACGAAGTAATTCTAGAAGTACCGGAAAGCCATGCAGAGGCGGCTGCGATAATCCTCAAGGAAGTCATGGAATCAGCAGGGCAGAAGTACCTGAAGAAAGTACCGGTCCTGGCTGAGCCTGCGATAGTTGATAATTGGGCCGAGAAGTAATACGGCCGGTTAGATCGATCAAGTTGCCTATATGGCGACTTGATCGGCCCCAGCTTCAACTATGATCCTCATTGGCTGAGGGTTTTGTGTGCTTGCAAGACAGAGAGGAGAGATATCTCTGGTTAGGGCCTCTCGAATCGAAGGGACTCACCGCTCTCTTCCACACTTTCTGAGACTGAAACCTTCGCCACTCGGACAATTAAATACTCTGCCAGGAGGCCTTGTCTAAGGTATATCCCATAATGGAGACCACCTTAGGACCATTCAGCAGGCACGAATCCACACTACGTTCAGGTAAACACTCATATCGAGAGTATTCTTTCTCTCCCAAATGCGGGTCTTGTCAATCCTCTTGTGCTTCGCGCTCGGATAGCCAAGGCATCAGCCACCTTTTAATTATTGTTTCTGTTCATCTGCAAACAAATCCATAGCCAATATTACCAAAGCACCCACAGGGTGAACCCAGAGGAGCGGGTGCCAACAGCACACACCATTTCGTTCCATTTGGCTGGCAGCAATAGAGTTTACCACTCGACTGATCTGGCCGATCATCCCCCCGGCCACGCTCCACACAAACACCGTCTTTGCATCTTTCACGCCTGCCACATGTCTCAACCCGGTCTTCGATTTGGCCGCATGAATTGTACCAATATACTGAATTACCAACACACCGCTGTTCGTAATGAGACTTACATTTTGGCTGGCAACTTCCATTTTGGCACTTTGAACGACCATCACAATGAATTGCTATACCCTCCTGCTTACCACAAGAATCAAAATACCAGACATCTTCGCTTCCCGCGACACAGGCCATTCGTGCGTGGCTTTTACACTTGGGGGTGCACTTTCCGCTCTTGCATTCAGAATTCGCATCGCAATTAACTGCAACTTCTTGCGGATTTCCACAGGAATCTAACCACCATACGTCATCTGCAATACATCCCATGTTAGCTCGGCTCTTGCAGTCAGGTACGCATTCTCCCTCACTGCACTTTTCTTTAGGTCCGCAAGTCTTAAAGATTGGTCCTTCTTTTCCACATGAATCGAACCATTTGATGCTGGCTCCAACACATCTCTTCTCAGTCTTAGGTTTACAATCTGAGGTCACGTCTTTTTTGGGTGGCGGTGGCAATGGCGGCGGTGGATTATCCGGCAATTTCACTTGTGGTGCATCCGCGCAAATTTTTAGATCCACATCACCTCCATAGGTCCACCCGTCCGGCTTTTTAATTTCGAGACGTAGAACAACTCTTGATCTGTCGTTTTCCCCTCGAGTTACGAAAACCATATCTCCTGAAAAGCCGGATATATTCAGTCTTTTTTCCTCTATCTGCTCAGAAGAACAGGGCAAAAGCTCTGCCGAGGGACATAAAAATTTGAACCTGATCCTACCTTCGCTATTAAGTTTTTGAAGCGGACGAGGCTCAGACGTTCCCGAGGGAATAAATTGAGCGGTGATCTGGCATCCGGGCCTTCCCCACGGATCTACCCCATGCGCCTCACTACCTCCCATTATGGCTTTGGCAAAACACTGGATCTTCAGCAGATCTCCGTCGGGATCGAGAAG